>Ga0209676_1000126_pt1 | contig 191340 bp, 192 predicted proteins | sample AraplaCvi_mLB_r2_FD_184282 | JGI IMG/M metagenome (GOLD analysis project Ga0209676, IMG submission 184282) | Arabidopsis root microbial communities from North Carolina, USA - plate scrape MF_Cvi_mLB_r2 (SPAdes) (version 2) | ecosystem: Host-associated > Plants > Roots > Endosphere | place... | reverse complement strand
TGAGCCCGCTGCTGTCCCCTAGCGTCTATAGCAGCTTTGCCCGGGGTATCGACGAGCGTGGCGAAAGCGTTCCGAGCCCGTTGCTGAAAGTGATCGCCGCCGATCTGGCGGATGTCAGCATGGAAGGCAGCCAGGCTGTCGTGACCGTGCGTTTTGCCTCCGAACAGGCTGGCGAAGACGATAAACCCACCGAAGTCACCGAACTTTGGACCTTCCGCCGTGATACAAAATCGTCCAATCCGAACTGGCAATTGAGCGCGACCAAAACTCAGGCGTCTTAGGTCTTATCTGGGCATGACATTCATTTCTGCGACACGCAGCCTCCTGACGGTGGCTTCTCTCTGGATTCTGGCGGCTTGCGGTACCGCCGGCGACAAGACAGGTCCCTCTACGGCAACAGAGACCCCGGAAAAACTGACCCTCGCGGCGGTTGGTTTCGGGGCCCTGCCGGATTGGTCGCAGGACGAGCTTTCCGCAGCTTTGCCGGCGTTGAAACTGTCGTGCGGCCAATTGCTGCGTCAGGCCGATGATCGGCCTGTCGGCCCGGATGGCATGGCCGGCAAGGTTGCCGACTGGCGGGCCGCCTGCGGTGCCGTGCAGAGCGCGTCGCCCGCCAATGCCCGCGCCGTGCTGGAAAAGGAATTCCAGCCTTATGAAGTGCGCGGCAAGGATGGTACCGCCGGGCTTTACACCGGCTATTACGAACCCGAATTGCGCGGCTCCCGCCGCCGCGAAGGCCCTTACCAGACCCCGCTCTATCGTAAGCCTGACGATCTCGTGACTGTCGAGCTCGCCGATTTCCGCGCCGACTGGAAGGGCGAACGGATCGGTGGTCGCGTCGTCGACGGCCGTCTGCGCCCCTATCCCGATCGGGCTGCCATCGAAGGCGGCGCTATTGCCGGACGTGGGCTCGAAATGGTGTGGGTCGATGATGCGATCGACGCGTTTTTCCTGCATATCCAGGGATCGGGCCGGGTGAAGCTACCCGACGGGAAGATCATGCGGGTGGGTTTCGCAGCCCAGAACGGTCGGCCCTATAATGCTATCGGTCGCGATCTCATCCGTCGGGGCGCGCTTACTCCGGAAACTGTCTCGATGCAGACGATCCAGGCGTGGCTCGAAAAGAACCCAGCCGAGGCAAAGGCGGTGATGAACGGCAATCCGTCGTTCGTCTTCTTCCGCGAACTGCAAGGCGAAGGGCCGCTTGGCGCGCAGAATCTGCCGCTGACCCCGGGCCGCAGCATTGCTGTCGATCCGAAGTTCATGCCGCTGGGGGCGCCGGTCTTTCTCGATATCACTCTGCCTGATGGTAAGCCGATGCGCCGGCTGATGGTGGCGCAGGATACCGGCGGCGCCATTCGCGGCGCGGTGCGGGCCGATGTTTTCTGGGGGGCGGGTGAAGCGGCGGCCGATCTGGCCGGCAAGATGAAGCAGCCGGGTCGCTACTTCCTGCTGCTGCCCAAGGCGCTGCGGCCGACAATCGTCTAAAGCTCGGCTTTTAAAGCTTCAAAAAAGATCCAAACGACGTGACGGAAACGCCGCGCCTATTGAGGGCGTGCGCTAGCTGAAGCCGCGCGCCGATCCTTGCGTGGGATGCATGGTCGCCCCCTCATCACAGGAATGCAATGTCATCATCCTGTAACATGAACGTCATAAGAATGGCGTCGACCAAAGGCTAGGTTCCGGGCGCCGCGCACCTGATCTCGACAAAGACGTCTGAGGTCGGCGCCGCACCCGATAACCCGAAAGGACTAGACATGAGCTATAAGTCCCTCGCGCTGGCGGCGTTGGCCGCCTCTGCTCTCGCTTTCCCGGCAGCAGCCCGCGACCAGATCCGCATCGTCGGCTCGTCGACCGTGTTCCCGTTCTCGTCGGCTGTTGCCGAGCAGTTCGGCCGCCAGGGCCAGTTCAAGACCCCGGTGGTCGAATCGACCGGCACCGGCGGCGGTCTGAAGCTGTTCTGCAGCGGTGTTGGCACCCAGCATCCGGATATCGCCAACGCCTCGCGCCCGATCACCAAGTCTGAGATCGAGAGCTGCGCCAAGGCCGGTGTCACCGACATCACCGAAGTGAAGATCGGCTTCGACGGCATCGTCATCGCCGACAAGGTTGGTTCGGGCAAGCTGAACCTGACCCGCAAGCAGATCTGGCTGGCTCTGGCCAAGGACGTCGCCGTCGGTGGTCAGATCATCCCGAACCCGTACAAGACCTGGAGCCAGCTCGACCCGTCGCTGCCGGCCACCAAGATCGAAGTTTACGGTCCGCCGCCCACCTCTGGCACCCGCGATGCGTTCGTCGAGCTGGTGATGGCCGAAGGCTGCAAGGGCTTTGACGAAGTGAAGGCAATTGCCGACGCCAAGCAGAAGGCCGCTGTCTGCCACACCGTTCGTGAAGACGGCGCTTATATCGAAGCCGGCGAAAACGACAATCTGATCGTCCAGAAGCTGAACAGCTCGCCGGATGCCCTGGGCATCTTCGGCTACAGCTTCCTCGACCAGAACCGCGACAAGGTCCAGGCGAACATGGTCGAAGGCGTCGATCCGACCTTCGAAAATATCGCTGCTTCGAAGTATCCGGTTGCTCGCTCGATCTTCTTCTACGTGAAGAACGCCCACGTCGGCGTGATCCCGGGCATCAAGGAATTCGTGACCGAGTTCGTGTCCGACAAAGCCATCGGCGACGAAGGCTACGCTGTCGACAAGGGCCTGATCCCGCTGCCGAAGGACGAGTTGGCCAAGGTTCGTGCCGCCGCCACCTCCGGCGCCAAGGTTGCGATGTAATTAAGACCGGGAGCCGCTCCTTGCAAAGGGGGCGGCTCCCACCGTTTTTCCGTTATCGGGCTGCGTCTGCTATTCAGATGCGCGCCTTCTTTGAGGATGGTCCATGCCCCCCAGCGTCGTCTTCCTGACTTTGGCGATCTTGGCGACCGTCGGCTTTCTGATGGGCCGTCGCCGGGCCGTCGGACTTGCATCCGGTCCCGGTGCTCTCCATTCCCTGCCGGGTTACTATGGCTATTATGTCGCCGTCTGGTGCGGCATTCCGGCCCTGCTGCTCGCCGTTGTGTGGCTGACAGCGCAGGGACCGATCGTCCGGGCGCTGGTCGAAGCGGCACATCCGGCACTGTTTGCTTCTCGTTCGGTCTCTGAAGCGTCGCTCGTCTGGAGTGATCTCTTCAATCTTATCTCCGGCGTCAAGGCTGCTGGCACGGCATCGCAAGACCTGCTCGGCGCTGCAACCCAATACAGCAATCTGCTGTCGATCAGCCACGCAGCCCTGGCGGTTATCGCCCTGGCCTTGGCGATCGCTGGCATGGCCTATGCCCGGGGCCGGATCTCGCCGACCATGCGGGCCCGCAATGCCGTCGAACGTTTCTTGATGTGGGCCCTGCTCGCCTGCTCGATCGTCGCGGTTCTGACCACCCTGGGTATCGTGCTGTCCCTGCTGTTTGAAGCGATGCGCTTCTTCGGCAAATATCCTCTGCTGGATTTCATCTTCGGCACCGAATGGTCGCCGCAGACTGCGATCCGCTCTGATCAGGCCGGTTCCTCGGGCAGCTTTGGTTTCCTGCCGCTGCTCTACGGAACCATGATGATTACGGTGATCGCGATGATTATCGCGGTCCCGGTGGGCCTGATGAGCGCGATCTATATGGCCGACTATGCCACCCCGCGGATCCGCTCGATTGCCAAGCCGGCGCTTGAAGTGCTGGCCGGTATCCCCTCGGTCGTCTACGGCTTCTTCGCCGCCCTGACCGTGGCGCCGGCGATCCGCAACATGGGTCAGTCGCTGGGTCTGGATGTTGCGGGTGAAAGCGCGCTGGCTGCCGGTCTGGTGATGGGCATCATGATTGTGCCTTACGTCTCCTCGCTGGCCGACGACGTGATCCACGCTGTGCCGCAGAGCCTGCGTCATGGTGCCTACGGTCTCGGGTCCACCAAGTCGGAAACCATCCGTCAGGTCGTGCTGCCGGCGGCCCTGCCCGGTATCGTCGCAGCCGTCATGCTGGCGGTCAGCCGTGCCATCGGTGAAACCATGATCGTCGCGATGGCGGCGGGTCTTGCCGCCGGTGACTTCGACTTCAACCCGCTGAAAGCCGTCACCACCATCACGGTGCAGATCGCAACCCTGCTGGTGGGCGATCAGGAATTCGACAGCCCCAAGACCCTGTCGGTCTTCGCCCTAGGTCTGGTGCTGTTCTGTGTGACCCTCACCCTCAACTTCATCGCCCTTCGGGTGGTGCGTAAGTATCGAGAGAAATATGACTGATCTCGTCGATCGCCGGACTGGGGCCCATACGTCTGACGATGCTGCCAAGCGGCTCGCCAAACGCTATGCCTCCGAACGCAACTTCCGCGCCTTTGGTATGGGGGCGGTGTTGTTTGCCTTGGCGGCTCTCCTGCTGCTGCTCTACACCATCATCTCCGACGGCTATAAAGCCTTCGTCACCACCAATGTGACGGTGACGGCCCAGATCAGCCCCGAACTGGCGGATCCGGGTGGCAAGCGCGAGGTCAACGACCTGCGCCGCGGTGATTATATCAATATCGCCCGCCAGGCGATCCGGGCCGACTTGCCCGAGGTGACGGCCCGACAGGACCTGCGCGAGCTTTATGGGCTGCTGTCGGACGGTGCTTCTGTGATGATCCGCGATCGTGTCCTGCGGGATCCGTCGCTGATCGGACAGAGCATCACGCTGAAAGTGCCGGTGTCCTCGGATGTCGACATGTTCAACAAGGGCAAGATCGTCGAAAGCGATATCGCCGGTGGCAATGCCCGCGTGACGCCAAAGCAGCTTGGTTACTATAAGCAGCTGCAGGAAAAGGGCCTGATCTCGACCGATTTCAACACCTGGTTCTTGTCCAGCGGCGATAGCCGCCAGCCAGAACTGGCCGGTGTCTGGGGCTCGATGGTCGGCTCTATCCTGACCCTGGCGATTACCCTGGCACTTGCCTTCCCGCTTGGTGTCGCATCGGCGGTCTATCTCGAAGAATTCGCCCCCAAGAACAAATGGACCGACCTGATCGAGGTCAATATCAACAATCTCGCAGCGGTGCCCTCCATCGTCTTCGGTTTGCTGGGTCTGGCGGTCTTCCTGCAGTTCTTCGGTCTGCCGCGCTCGGCCCCGCTTGCCGGTGGTGTCGTGCTGGCTCTCATGAGCCTGCCGATCATCATCATCGCCAGCCGGGCAGCCCTGCGCGCCGTTCCCCCCTCCATCCGTCAGGCCGCCATGGGCCTGGGTGCCAGCCGGATCCAGGTCGTCACCCACCATGTGCTGCCGCTGGCGATGCCCGGCATCCTGACCGGTACCATCCTGTCGCTGGCCCATGCCTTGGGTGAAACCGCACCGCTTCTGATGATCGGCATGGTCGCCTTCATCGTCGATACGCCTCACAGCGTGACCGACGCGGCAACGGTTCTGCCGGTGCAGATCTACCTCTGGGCCGACAGCCCCGAACGCGGCTTTGTCGAAAAGACCTCCGCCGCGATCATGGTGCTGCTGGCTTTCCTTCTGGCGATGAATGCCGTCGCCATCTTCCTGCGCAAAAAATTCGAACGTAAGTGGTGATCCGATGACGCTCCACGCCGCCAAATCGACCGGCAAGCCGACCAAAATGAAGGCCGTCGATGTCGAGGTCTTCTATGGCGAGAAGCAGGCCTTGAAGAAGGTCGCCCTCGACGTGCACGAAAATGAAGTGACTGCGCTGATCGGCCCGTCGGGCTGTGGCAAGTCGACGTTCCTGCGGACGCTCAATCGCATGAATGACGTGATCGAAGGCTGCCGGGTCAAGGGTCAGATCACCCTCGACAGCCAGGATATCTACGATCCGTCGATCGATGTGGTGCAACTGCGCGCCCGGGTCGGGATGGTGTTCCAGAAGCCGAACCCTTTCCCCAAGTCGATCTACGACAATGTCGCCTATGGCCCGCGCATCCATGGTTTGGTGCGCACCAAGGAAGAGACCGACGAAGTCGTTCAGCGCTCGCTTGAACGCGCCGGCCTGCACAAGGAAGTGAAGGACCGCTTGCATGAAAGCGGTACCGGGCTTTCCGGCGGTCAGCAGCAGCGCCTCTGCATCGCCCGCGCCATTGCGGTCGATCCGGAAGTCATTCTGATGGACGAGCCTTGCTCGGCCCTCGATCCGATCGCAACGGCGCGTATCGAAGAACTGATCGACGAACTGCGCTCGAACTACACGATCGTGATCGTGACCCATTCGATGCAGCAGGCTGCACGCGTTTCCCAGCGTACCGCCTTCTTCCATCTGGGCGATCTGGTCGAAGTCGGCGATACCGCGCAGATCTTCACCAATCCCTCGGACGAACGCACCCAGGGCTACATTACCGGCCGCTTCGGCTGATCCCGAAAGGATATCCTATGTCGAACGACCATATCGTCCGATCCTTCGATGAAGAACTGAAGCGCCTCGCCCAATCGATCAGCCAGATGGGTGGCCTTGTCGAGGCGGCCCTGGCCCAGGCGGTCACGGCGCTGAGCAAGCGCGACAATCAGATGGCCAGCGCGGTCATTGGGGCCGATCAGAAGGTCGACGCCCTCCAGGCCGCGATTGACGATCAGGTGGTGCGCCTGCTGGCGCTGCGCCAGCCGATGGCGTCCGATCTGCGGACCGTCATCGCCTCACTGCGCATCGCGAACGAGCTGGAGCGGATCGGCGATTATGCCGCCAATCTCGCCAAGCGCACCCTGGCGCTGAACTCGGCTCCGTCGATGAAACCGACGACCGCAGTAATCCGCCTCGGCAAGCAGGTGATCGGCGTCATCAAGGAAACCCTGGATGCCTTTGCCAATGGCGATGCCGCCAAGGCTCAAGCGATCCGCGACGGCGACCTTGAGATCGACGAACTCTATACCAGCATCTTCCGCGAACTCCTGACCTATATGATGGAAGACCCGCGGAACATCACACCCTGCACCCACATCCTCTTCATGGCGAAAAACCTGGAGCGGATCGGCGATCATGCGACCAATATCGCTGAGACGGTCTACTTCATCGTCAAGGGCCAGCATATGCCGGCCGACCGTCCGAAGAGCGATGTGTCCAGCCTGACCATGGTGGATGCCACCGGTCTTGCCACCGTCGTAGACAAGGAAGCGCTCTGATGTCGCCGGTTACGCCGCTGGTCCTGGTGGTAGAGGACGAGATTTCGATCTCCACCCTGCTACGCTACAACCTGGAACGTGAAGGTTTTCGTGTCGTCGAAGCAATGGACGGCGAAGAAGCGCTGATCGTTGCCGCCGAACAGAAGCCCGATCTAGTGCTATTGGATTGGATGCTGCCGATGCTGTCGGGCATTGAGGTGTGCCGGCGCCTGCGCCGCTTACCGACAGCCCGCACCACGCCGATCATCATGCTGACCGCGCGCGGCGAAGAAGCCGACAAGATCCGCGGCCTCGACAGCGGTGCCGATGATTATGTGACCAAGCCCTTCTCGGTTACTGAACTGGTCGCCCGTGTGAAGGCCGTCCTGCGTCGCACCCGCCCGTCGGTTGACGGCGATGTGCTGGCCTTTGCCGATGTGGTGCTGGATCTGGTCGCCCACCGGGTGCGCCGGAATACCCGCGACGTGCATCTGGGTCCGACCGAGTTCCGCCTGCTGCGTTACCTGATGGAACATCCCGGCCGCGTCTTCTCGCGCGAACAGCTGCTCGATTCGGTCTGGGGTTCGGATGTTTATGTCGAACCGCGCACGGTCGATGTGCATATCCGTCGCCTACGCAAGGCGCTGAACGGCGATGGCGAGATGGACATCGTCCGTACCGTCCGCTCGGCCGGTTATGCCCTCGACGAAACGGTGCCGGCAAGAGTGTGAGGGTTTGCGTGGGCCTATCGCGCTTTGCGCTACTTGAGGCCCGCTACGTGCCTAAAGACCATTCTACTCCAATGAACACCGGGCCGGCCCTGACCGTCGGCCCGGTGTTCGTTTCTGAAGACCAGTTTCAGGCCTTGCGACAAGGCATCCGCGATCACTTCTTCGGATGGGATCTCGAACATCCGGCGCCCTGCGGGGATCGGACCATGGCGGATGCTCATGGCCAGGGTACCACCTGGTGCCAGCAGGGAAGCGAGACCCGGCATCGCCGCAACCCGCTCCTCCCGTGTCAGATGCATCCAGACGGCGGTCAGTAGCACCAGCCCGGCCTGGCCGCGATATTTGGCCAGCGTTCTCAGCTCTGGCAGCCCATCATCGATCCAGGTGATCGCGGGATCGGGATGTAGGCGCTTGGCATGAGCCCGTAGCTCCGCTGTCGGTTCTACCGCGACGCCTTGCCAGCCTTGGACGGCCAAGGCGGCTATATCCCGCCCTGTGCCGGCCCCGATATCGATGGCAAGTCCGGGTGGCGGCAGGAAAGGCAGCAGGTCGCTGTGCGTATCGGCAAAAGCGATGCGTTCATACTGAACCGCTAGCATGTCAGCCTCATCGGCATAGCCGGCGTTGCTGGCCTGATCAGGCATAGTGCCGTTCGGTGAGTTCAGCGGCCAGCGCAGCACCGACCAGGACGACGATCCACAGGATGAACAGCCACAGCTGCAACAGCGGGATCGCAGCCAGTGCGCCATAGATGAGGTTTTGTACCGGCGAGATGATGGCGTACCAGCCGAAGATTAGCTTGGCGATCTGCAGCAATGTGGCGGCAAAGGCAGCGCCGATTGCAGCGGCTTTGATCGGCGGGCGCGGGCGCGGGAAGACCAGATACATTAGAAGGAAGGTCAGGAAGCCGATGACTGGTGTCGCCGTATGGGTCAGCACCGGCCCGGTGATGATGTCGGCACGCGCCAAAACCGAGGTGGCTGCCCAGCCGGAGACCGCCGCCAACAGCGGCATCGCCAACAGGATACCAGGCACCATCAGCAGTCGGCGCCGCCAGGACGGTCGCTTTTCCTGGCGCCAAACATCGGCGACGGCGGCTTCGATTTCGATAAGCAAGAGCACGGCGGCGAGGCCCAGGACCGGCAGCATGATGGTCGGCAGCGAGGCGGCATTGGCGATGAAAAGGTCGAGCTGCTGATCCAGCGTTGCCGACACGCCCGGCACGAAACTATCGAGGATGAAGCGGCGGGCGGGGGCCACCAATGGCCCGACGCCACTCATGCCCGAAATCAGTCCAAAGGCCAGGGTCGCCAGCGGCACCATGGCGAGCATGGTGGTGAAGGCAAGCGATCCTGCCAGCACGAGCCCGCGCTCGCCCAGGAACCGCCGCCAGGCGGCCAGGGGAATGGCGAGGAAAAGGGGCATCAGGCCGCGCGGCTGGCGGTCTTGGCTTGCCTTGCGCGGGCGGCCGCGCCGAATTCACGGAACAGCGCCAGGGACAGCGGATTCTCCAGCACCTTATATTCCGGATGCCATTGCACCGAATGGGCAAAGGCCGGGGCATTGATGACCCGCAGGGCTTCGATAGTGCCGTCGGGTGCGACCGCTTCGACGGCCAGACCCTCGCCGACCTTATCGGCCGCCTGCCAATGCAGGGAATTGACCCAGGCTTCCGGCCCGCCGTTCAGGCGTTGCAGCAAGCTGCCTTCGGTAAAGCGCACGGTATGGGCGTTATAGGCGTATTTCTCGTCGTAGGTCGCCTCGGACGGTTCGCGATGATCCATCCGTCCGGGCACTTCATGCACGCGCTGGAACAGGGTGCCGCCAAAGGCGACGTTCAATTCCTGATGACCCCGGCAGATGCCTAGCAGCGGCACGCCCAGCTGAATGGCGCGGCGGATCAGCGGCAGCGTGGTTGCATCGCGGTGCGGGTCATGCAGGGTACCCTCGGCACTGGCTGGGCCGTTGTAGTGATGCGGCTCGACGTTCGAGGGGCTGCCCGTGACCAAGATGCCGTCAAGCGAGGCCAGGAGATCATCAATGTCGTTGGGGCCGAGCGCGGGGATCAGCACCCCCAGGGCATCGGCGCCGTCTGTGGCGCCGCGGATATACTTCTCGCCGACGAAATGGCCGGGTGCGCTGTCGAATTCGCGCCGGCAGCAGGTTACGCCGATCAGGGGTTTGCGCATTCTCATCGCCTCTAGCGTCACGGGTTTGAGTGTTACTGTGGAAAACCCTGCGCCTTGATGCAAGGGTCCGTCGGTAAAACGGGGTTTTTGGCAGGCTTATTCTGATTGGCAGAGACCATTGGTAATCTTCTGTCGTTTTGGCCGTCGAAGTGTCGTTTTGCAGGATTTTTGGCAGGGTGCGTCAGAATGTCGCAAATTTATGGCGTCGCAATATGATGGTCAGCAAAGCTGACTTAGATTTCTTTAAGTTAGTTAAATTGCTACTAATTTAATTGTATAGGCATATAAGTGTCCCAAAAATTAGGCAATATTTCTGTCTGATCAGTCAGCTTGACCAGCGATTTTATCCTTGTCTCTCAACGACTTCCGCCTATGAATGCCGCCCGGAAATTTGCAACTCAAGCAAAGCGGTTGGGGTCATGCAGGAGCAGATATTAGCGCTGTCGAAAGAGGTTTCGGATCTCGCGACCAGCAAGGTCACGGAAATCCAGACCGTAATGCGGACGACCAAGATGCTGGCGATGAATGCCTTAATCGAAGCGGGTCGGGCAGGCGCACAAGGACGTGGCTTTGCGGTAGTGGCGCATGAGGTCAATGCGATTTCGCAGCAAATCAGCACGATCGCCCAGACCCTGAACGCCACCATGGCCGACCGGATCGGTGCGCTCAATCAAGTCGGCACCACCCTGGTTCAGAACCAGCGCAGCGCCCGGGCGACCGACCTGGCACTGAATATGATCGAGATCATCGACCGCAATCTCTATGAGCGGTCCTGCGATGTCCGCTGGTGGGCAACCGACAGCGCCATGGTCGAGGCTGTCGCGCAGCCCTCAACTGAAACCGCGATCTTCGCCACCCAGCGACTTGGCGTGATCCTCGACAGCTATACCGTTTATCTCGACCTTTGGGTGCTCGATACCAGCGGTCGGGTGATCGCCAATGGCCGGCCGGGCAAATATCCCCAGGTGATCGGCCAGGATTGCCGCTCGGCTTCCTGGTTCCGCAATGCGTTGGCAACACGGGATGGCAGCGAATTTGCCGTTGCTGATATCGAACAGGACCATCGTCTCGGTAATCAAGCGGTCGCGACCTATGCCACGGCGATCCGCCGGGGTGGGGCGACTACGGGCGATGCGATCGGCGTGTTGGCGATCTTCTTCGATTGGCAGAACCAGAGCCAGGCGGTGGTGGATACCGTGCGCTTAGGCGCGGATGAGCGGGCCCGTAGCCGCTGCCTGCTGATCGATGCCAAGGGACGGATCATCGCTGCCTCGGATCGCCGCGGCGTGCTCAGTGAAAGATACCACCTGCGAACCGAGCAGGGAGACCAGGGCGCTTACGTGCGTGAGGACGGCACCATCGTCGGCTATGCCCTGACCCCTGGCTACGAGACCTACCGCGGTCTCGGTTGGTACGGCGTCATCGAACAGGCGCCAGTGCGGTCTTGAAATGTTCAGCCCGGCGGATCTTGGGTCCGCCGGGCTGAACGTGGAGAGATAGTCCTTTGCCTCAAGTAGCGCAAAGCTCGATAGCAAACGCTAATAGGCGTTCCGGTGGACGAATCCGACGAAGGCGGTCATCACCAGGATCTTCAAATCGAAGCTGATCGACCAATTATCGATGTAATAGAGGTCGAACTGCACACGCATCCGCATCTTCTCGGGTGTGTCGGTTTCACCGCGATATCCGTTGACCTGAGCCCAGCCGGTGATGCCGGGCTTCACCCGGTGCCGGCCGAGATATCCGTCGATGATATTGGCGTAATGTTCGTTATGGGCGACGGCGTGGGGACGCGGCCCAACCAGCGACATGGTGCCGGCCAGCACATTGAAGAGTTGCGGCAGCTCATCGAGGCTGCTCTTGCGCAAGAAGGCGCCGATACGGGTAATGCGGGCGTCGTTCTTGCGGGCTTGCGGCACATTGGGATCGGGGTTCGGGTCATGCCGCATGGAGCGGAATTTGAAGACTTCGATCTCGTTGTTGTTGAAGCCATAGCGCTTCTGGCGGAACAGCACCGGGCCGGGGCTATCCATTTTCACCAGCAGGGCGATGACACCCATGATCGGCAGCAGCGGGATCAGCAGGGCGAGACCTAGGATGCGATCCTCGGTGCCCTTCCAGATCGCCCCCCAGCCCGACATTGGCCGCTCGTAGACATGCAGCAGCGGCAGGCCGCCGACGGCGGAATAGCCGCGAACCGGCAGGTTGAAGCGCAGGGTATGGGCGCAGAACTTAGCGTTGACTGGCACTTCACGCAGCTTGGCCAGCACGGTTTCGATCTCTTCGGGTGAGCGGTCGATCATCGCGATGACGATCTCATCGAGCTGCTCGCGCCGTGACAGGGCGACCAGATTGGCGACCGGACCACGATAGGGCACGCCTTCGATCAAGGCATCGGTCGAGGGGATATCGTCGAAAACGCCGACCACTTCGATCTGATCGGAGGCGGCGAGCTGGCGCAGCACATGGCGACCCAGCTCGCGGGCGCCGACGAGGGCAATGCGCAGTTTCAAGCGGCCCTGCCGGCGCAGGCGGCGGCGGCGCAGCCAGGCGATGACACGCACGACCACGAACCCGCCCAGGGTCATGCCGTACCACAGGAACGCCCAATCCAGGCTGAACCAGGAGGGGATATCGGTCGCATAGGCTAGCGCCATCAGAATGGCGAAGACAGCGCTCCAGGCAGTGACGATGCGAACGATCTGAACCGATGAACTGCCCAGCGCTTCCTGGCGATAGAGGCCGGCGATATGGGTGAAGTTCAATATCAGCAGGGCCGCCAGCGCGATCGCCCATTGATAATAGGCCGGCATCGTCCAGGTCTCATGCCACAGACGGTAGCTCAGGAAAGCCATGCCGACGCAAATGGCGACGTCACCGAGGCGCAGGAGCCCGGCGATGAAGATGTGCCAATCGGTCGTGAGGCTGGCGGTATTTTTGCGATTCATATGAAGGAGGCCCGGAAAAATCGCCGCCAGGGTAACAGCTTAGCGGCCAAAGGGAAGAGGAAGGATTCAAATGTAGAGATCCAACCTGTTCCTTTTTGGCGTTGACGTGCATCGCTTCTACAGACCAGCGAAGCCGAAGGCCCCTCTGGCACTGCGCCAGCCCCTCTCCCTCAATATTTGCGCAAGATTGCGGCGTAAGTACCGTTGGCCTTGATTTCGGCCAAGCCCGCGTTGAAATCGGCGGCCAGAACAGGGTCGCGAAACACGACGCTATAGCTAATCGGGGCGAAGACCTGATGTTCGACGGTCTTGATAGCGGGGTCGATCCCGCTGGCCGGATCTCCCATCAGATAGCGCAGGATCCGGCGTTCCCCGATGACGATGTCCGTACGTTCGAAATAAAGCGCCCGCAAGGCCAGCAGCTGGCTCGATTCCTCGCGGTAATTGGGGTTGGCGGCGGTTGCGGCCTTGAAGGTCAGGCCCAGGGCGGTCTGGGCATTCTGAAAGGCCATGATTCGATAGGTGCCGAAGTCCGACATCTTCGCCAGCTGGACACCGGTCTTCTCCAGCGACAGGGCGATATTGGTATACACGATATAGGGATCGGAGATTTCGCCACCGACATTGAAATCCGCAATCACCGGGGCTGCCGCATCGATCGAGATATTTTCTTTGAAGGTCGAGGTTAGTCGGGCAAACGGCATCAGGGTCACACGCGGGGTGTGGTTGCGCTGTGCCAAGGCTGCCGAGATCAGCTCGTAATCCAGGCCAACGAAACTATTACCCGCCTGCACGACATAGGGCGGCACTTCCCGAAGTCCGATGCGGACCTCCCGGGCGTCCCCCGATGATGCCGTGCCCAAGATCAGGCCGGCGGCGAGCGGCAAGGCTCGCTTCATCCCATGTTTCCTCCATGGTCGGCCCAATCGCTTGATGAGGCTAACACGGTCCGGGAAGACAGGACTGTAGGATTCTTTTCATCAATATTTCTTCAAGAGCACGGCATAGGCGCCGCTGGCCTTTAAATCTTTCAGGCCTTCGTTGAAATCGGCCGCGAAGTGGGGTGCCCGGAAGGTCGCGCTGAAATCGACAGGCGGGAACAGCAGATGTTCGACCGTACCGAGCTTGCCGTCGATCCCATCGCCAAGATCATCGATGAAATGGCGGATGATCCGCCGGTCTCCCACCACCACATCGGTGCGCTCGAAGAACAGGGCGCGGACGGCGGGCAGCAGGCTTGCCTCCTCGCGATAGTCGGGGTTGTTTGCCGCGATCGCCTGCAAATCCGGCCCCAGCGCCAGATGGGCCTTTTGGAAGGCGATGACGCGGTAATGGCGGAGATCCTGGATGGTGGCTAGCTGCACGCCGGTCTTTGCCAGCGAGAAGGGCGATATTGTGATAGGTGAGATAAGGGGTGGAGATTGCGCCGCCGACATGGAAGCCTTCGATGATCGGGGCGGCTGCGTCGATTTCGGGATTTTCCGCCAGCGGCCGGGTCAGCCGGGCATAGGGCAGCAAGACGACCCTGATCTTATGGCCCCGCTGGGCGAGGGCGGCACTGATGATCTCGTAATCGAGCCCAATGAAGCCGCCACCCTGCCGAATGACATAAGGCGGAATATCGCGCAGGCCAAACCTGATCTCCCTTGCTGCCGTCTCTCCTGCCATCAACAGGCTAAAAAGCGCCAGCAGTACCGCTCGTCCCATCAACCAACATCCGTTTGCACATCAACAATCGGAGATTAGACGAGTTTGCCTGACAAAAGGTTAGCGGGTGGCGCTTAGTCGGTAATCAGAGGATCCGGTCCACGCTCCAGATATGTCCGCAGCACGACATAGCTGGTGGTGTGTTTCACCCCTGGCAGGTCCTTGATCTCGTGCAGAACGTCTTCCAAGGCCTCGGTGGTGGCTGAGCGCACCTTCAGGATGAAGCAGGTATCGCCGGAAACGCAGTGGATTTCCTCGATCCGGCCGTTCTTGCGCAGAGCTTCGGCGACTTCCGCCGTGTGCCAGCCTTCGGTGTCGACATGGACGATGGAGGTGATGGCATGACCAAGCTGCTTGGCATCGAGATCGATGGTCAGGCGCTTCAACACGCCCTTGGCTTTGAGTTTCTTCACCCGATCATGGAGGGCCGGCGCCGACAGGTTCAGTTTCTGTGCCAGATCGGCGTAGGTCTGACCGGCGTCCTGTTGCAGCAGGCTTAATAATTTTCGGTCAATCAGGTCCATGGTCCCAGCCCTTACCGGTGTATTTGCCGAATACCGTATGTTTTTCGTTAATATCGATCCGATTAGCGTGGACCTCGGTATCCATAAGGTCAATCCTTCATATCACTTAATGGTGTTCGGTGATGGAGGCTCCTATGACCAGTCTGTTTCGGGCAATCGGCGCTTTGGTCGCAACGGTGGGCATCGTCGGCGCCCAAGCTCTGGTCGCCTCGCCCCTGCTGCCCGATATCGGCGCCAGCTTCCAGGTCTCGACGGCCACCGTCGGCACGGCACTCAGCACCTATGGGATCGCCACGGCCCTGAGTGCCCTGATCATTGCCGCCCGGGTCGATCGCTTTCGTCGTGGCCGGACCTTGGGGATCGCGCTCTTGGTCTTGAGCGCCGGCCTTGTGTTGATCGCGCTGGCCCCGCATGTCTTGGTCTTCGCCTTGGGACAGCTGCTAGCGGGCGGTGCGGCGGGGATTCTGCTGCCGGGTTCCTATGCGGCGGCCGGCGATATCGCGCCGCCCGATCGCCGTTCCGCCGTGCTGGGTAGGGTTCTGCTCGGCTGGTCGGTCGCGCTGATCCTGGGGGTCCCGATCGGCGGCGCCCTGGGCGAGCTGGTCGGCTGGCGCGGGGCCTATGGTTGTTTTGCGATCGCGGCTTTCGTGATTGCCGGCGCGGTGTGGTTACTGCCCGAGGCGCGCAGCGGGAACCCTGCCAAGCCGTCCGTGCGGGATGCGGTGGCCGTGCCGGGCGTGATCCCCGGCCTGCTCGCCTGTTGGTGCGTGATGGCGGCCTTTTATGGGCTGTTCAATTATCTTGGCAGCTACGTCCGCCAGCTTGATGGCAGCGGCGCCGGGGCGGCGAGCCTGCTGGTGTTGGCTTATGGCATCGGTTTCACCCTGGCGGCGGGTCAAGCGCGCTGGATCGATCGTTGGGGCCAGGGGCGAATGCTTGCAGGCGCCAGCCTCTTTGCGGCCGTGCTGTGCCTTATCATGCCGATGGCGGCCCATAGCTCGCCCGCGATTCTGTGCGTCATGGCACTCTTCGGCATCACCCAGCATATGGTGCTGAACAGCGTGGTTAGCTGGCTTGGCGGGCGCGACCCGGCCCGGCGCGGCAGCATCATGGCGGTGAATAGCGCGGTTACTTATGCCGGGCTGACGATCGGAACGGCGGGGTTCGGCTGGGTCTATCAGCACACCGGCTTCCTGCTGGTTGCCGGCGGAGTGGCGGTGCTTTACGGCCTCGCCTGTCTCGTCGCGGTGACCGCCATGCGCCACGTGAAGCTGGCGTCCATCCCGGCAAGCTGACATAGGTTGCCTAAGATCCCTCGGATGGACACGGCTATGGACGAAAGAGAAGCAGGCGCGGCACGCCTCCATGTGACCGGCGACCTTGCCCTGGGCAGCGAGATCGCCCTTGATGAGGGCCAGGCGCATTATCTGCGCAATGTTCTGCGTCTGACGCCCGGCGCGCGGGTCGCCCTCTTCAATGGCCGGGATGGCGAAGTTACGGCTGAGCTAACCGCCGTCGGCAAGCGCAGTGCCACGGCAAAAGTGCTGTCCCAGACCCGTCCGCAGGCCTCCGAGCCCGATCTCTGGCTGCTGTTCGCCCCTTTGAAACGGGCGCGGGTCGATTTTATTGCCGAGAAGGCGACGGAACTGGGGGTAAGCCGCCTACAGCCCGTCATCACCCGCCGCACGCAAGGCGGCCGGGTGCCCAGCGACCGCCTCGGCGCCATCGCGATCGAAGCCGCAGAACAATGTGAACGCCTCAGCATTCCTGAGGTGGCAGATCCTATCCCGCTGACCTCGCTTGCCGACGGCTGGCCGGCTGAGCGGCGTCTTATCATTTGCGACGAAACCGGTGGCGGCGGGCCAATTGCCGAGGTTCTGGCCGATCTGCCGCCGGGGCCAATGGCGGTGCTGATCGGGCCGGAAGGGGGATTTGCGCCGGGGGAGCTTGAAAGTCTGGCCTCCATCCCCCTAGTCACCCGTGTCAGTCTAGGGCCGCGAATCTTGCGTGCCGACACGGCCGTGGTTGCGGTATTGTCGGTCGTGCAATCGCTGCTGGGGGATTGGCGCTCCCTCCTGCCCCGCTCGGCTTCGCCGGGTTAACCCCTTCTCGTTCGGCCTTTTCCGGCCCTTCAAACGTAACAATTAGAAGAACAATCAAGGACAGACCATGGCGGGAACTCCCACCGCGTCGGGTGCCATCATCACCGACAAGAGCCAGATGATCGACTATCTCGCCAGCGGATCGAAGCCGCGCGAGCAATGGCGCATCGGCACCGAACACGAGAAATTCGCCTTCAACCGCACTGATTTCCGCGCCCTGCCTTATGAAGGCGTCAGCGGCATCCGCGCGCTGCTCGAAGGCCTCGCCTCGCGCTATGGCTGGACACCGGTGCTGGAAGGCGGCAATCCGATTGCGCTGACCAAGAACAACGCCTCGGTCAGCCTGGAGCCGGGTGGGCAGTTCGAACTGTCAGGCGCCCCGCTGGAGACGATCCACGAGACCTGCAAGGAAGTCGGCGATCACCTGGAAGAGGTGAAGGCCATCTGTGACGACCTCAATGCCGGGATGCTGGGTGTTGGCTTCAATCCCAAATGGAAGCGCGAGGACATCCCCTGGATGCCCAAGGGCCGCTACAAAATCATGCGGGAATATATGCCCAAGGTCGGAACTCTGGGCCTCGACATGATGACCCGCACCTCGACCGTGCAGGTCAATCTCGACTATGCGTCTGAAGCAGACATGGTGAAGAAGTTCCGCGTTTCGCTGGCTCTGCAGCCAATCGCGACCGCGCTCTTTGCAGCATCTCCCTTCACCGAAGGCCGCCCGAACGGCTTCCAGTCTTTTCGCAGCCACATCTGGACCGATACCGACCCCGATCGCTGCGGCATGCTGCCGTTTGTGTTCGAGGATGGCTTTGGGTTCGAGCGCTACGTCGATTACATCACCAAGGTGCCGATGTATTTCGTCTATCGCGACGGCAAATACATCGATGCCAGTGGCCAGTCCTTCATGGACTTCCTGGCCGGCAAACTCCCCGCCTATCCTGGCCAGCTGCCGGGCATCGGCGATTTCGTCGATCATCTTTCGACCGCCTTCCCCGAAGTGCGTTTGAAGAAGTTTCTTGAGATGCGCGGTGCCGACGGCGGCCCCTGGCGCCGGCTCTGCGCCCTGCCCGCTCTCTGGGTCGGGTTGCTCTATGATGATGTCGCGCTCGATGCCGCTTGGGACCTCGTGAAGAACTGGTCGATCGAGGATCACGACCAGCTGCGCCGCGACACCCCCCGCCTGGCCCTCGCCACGCCCTTCAAGGGCGGTACGGTCAAGGACATCGCGACCCAGATGCTGGCGATTGCCCGTGAAGGCCTGCGCGCCCGCCGCAAGATGAATGCGATCGGCGAGGATGAATCGATCTTCCTCGAAACCCTCTTCGCCATCGCGGGCTCCGGCCGCACCCTCTCCGATGACATGCTCGATGCCTATCACGGCGTCTGGCAGGGCGATATCGACTGCCTCTACAAGGAACGGGCTTATTGATTAGGGAAAGGCGCCGACGGTAGTCGGCGCCTTTCTTCTTCCCGCCGATTTATCTCCGTCGTCCCAAAGTTCCGCTGAAGCCGTTATATTGCCTATATCGACATGGGTTTCAGGGGGACTTGGGAACGACACAGGCGATGGTTGGCACCCCTTATTATCCTTATCAACTACTCAAACCTCCCGCTGGCGTAAGTATTCACCAGGGTGAAGAAGGATTTGAGATCACTGCGACGATGCGAACCGTGGTGGGATGGGTGTTCTTTTCCTTTGCGCTTTTACTTTTCGGTGTGGCGCTCATGCCCGGAGCCCAGCCGACGAAACCGCTTCTGATCGCCCTGGCTTTTGGCATCCTCGGTGCCCGCTCGATGTTCGGCAAGATCATCATCGGAGCCCGCAGGAAGGACGGATGGTTGACCCATAGCTGGGGACCGATCCGCAAGACCGAGCGCTTTTCCTGGGACGAGATCCAAAACATCGGTGGCGCAGCGGTCGGCGTGTTGGAAACCGCCCTCGGGATGCCGGCCGACTATGAGCCGCCGCCCAGCCTTCGTCGTTATTTCCGCGATACACAAGATGCCATTATCCTTCAGAAGGCGGGTGACCGGATCATCTTCGGCGCTTCCCTTTCGGGCCGGCGAAAATGGTATGTGATGAAGGCGCTGCAGGACCTGGAAACGGCCCACCGTCAGGCGCCGGCGGCTAAGACCGCATGACGAAGCGCGATATCGAGAAGCGCTTCAAGCCGCCGCCGGGCGTAACGGTGAAGCAGGATGCCGATGGGTTCGAGATCATCGCAACGGCGCGGTCTGCTAGCCCCCGGGTCCTTGCCGGTTTTTCGGCTGTTTGGCTGGTGTTTGGCCTCGTCGCGCTGCTGTCCGAGGACCGGGTGTTGGGGACCTTTGCGACCTTCGTCTGCTTGCTGGGCGGGATTCCGCTGGCCGCCTATCTGGTCGGCTCTCTTTTCGGCAAGGCTATTGTTGGCGCCCGTGGCCCTGAGGGCTGGGTCACCCATGGCGGCGGCTTCCTCGGCCATATGGAGTATTTCTCCTGGAAAGAGATCGACAGGGTCGAAGCAGGTTTTCAGGAGACCTACGAGATCGATGCCGAGGCTCCGCGCAAGGTGCCGGTGATCATTTTGCAAGGCACCGGGGGCCAGGTGATGTTCGGGGCCGAACTTTCGCCCGAACGCCGGGACTTCATCCTGCGTGTCCTTCAGCATTTTCGCCAACCGACCTGACCGATTCGGCAAGGATCGGGTGTCGCCGGCCTGCTGATCGTTCGACGATCCGCCCTCTTGGCTGGGAGAGCGGATGATGGCACGTGGGATCTTTGGACATTTCTGGCTGGGGCAGACGGCTTCGGTGCTGGGCGATACTCTCTGCCTAGCGGCCCTGCCGCTCATCGCCGGTCTCATCTTGCAGGCAACCCCGGCCGAGATGGCGGCGCTGGGTTTGGCGATCTCCCTGCCCTCCTTCCTGCTGGCCTTGCCCGCTGGCGCCCTGGTCGACCGCAGCCGTCGCCGGCGGATTCTGATCGCGGCAGACATCGTGCGAGCCGGGGCGATGGCCGGATTGGGCCTGGCTGCTTGGGGTGGCACCCTCGGCATCGCCGGCCTCTGCCTCGCCGCCCTGGTGGTTTCCTCGGCGACGCTGTTCTTCGAGGTGGCGGCGCAATCGATCCTGCCGGATCTAGTGCCGGGCGACGGCGTGGTTGGTGCCAATGCCAAGCTGGAGATGAGCCGATCGGCCGGCAATGCGAGCGGTCCAGCCCTTGCCGCGAGCTTGCTGCAAGCCCTCGGTCTCTTGGCCCCCTTGGTCGTGGCGCTCGTCTTTTATCTCGGTGCGGCCAGCCTCTATGCCCGGCTTACGGACCCTCCCCGCCCTACCCCAACGGCTCGCACCGGCATGGCACGGGAGATCGCGGCCGGGGTCGGCTTTCTTATCCGCCACCCGGTGCTGCGGGCCTTGGCTCTCTGCGCGCTTCTGTGGAACGTCGCCTGGTTCACGGTGAATACGGTGCTGGTGCTCTATGCAGCCGAAGCCCTTCGGCTGGGCGCAGCGGAGATCGGCCTTGCCCTTTCGTTGCAAGGCGTCGGCATGTTTCTCGGCGCACTGGTGGCCCGATCGCTGGTCGCCCGGATCGGGCTTGGGCGCGCCCTGCTGATCGGCCCGGTGACTAGCGCCCTCGCTCTGCCCCTCTTGCTGATCGCCGGTTCCTATGCCGGTGGTGCGGCTCTGGCCGCGGCCTTGTTCCTGCTAGGAGTCGGCCCCTCGGTCTGGGTCGTGACCCAGACGAGCCTGCGGCAGGCCATCACGCCGACACCACTGCTGGGAAGGGTCAATGCCACCATCCGGTTTGCCACAGCCGGTATGCGCCCGCTGGGGGCTTTGCTGGGCGGTTTCCTCGGCAGTTTTGTGGGGCTTGAGGCAACGATCGCGGTGGCAGGCCTGCTGTTTGGCCTCTGCATCTTGCCGGTGGCCCTGTCGACGGCGGCGCGCTTGCGGGAAATTCCAGCCTGACTTGTTGGCGTGCGTGGTAGGGTCAAGTCCTCTCCAAGATGGTGTGCGGCCTTGCGCTGGAAAACGGTCCTGATCCTGATTGCCCTCGGCTTGCCGGTTGATTCTTTGCAGGCGATGCCGCGTTTTGAGGATTACCCGATCGTGGTGGAGAGTTTTCCGCCAGGCCATCGTGTCGAACCCAGGCTTCCGGCAGAGGATGCCAGTCGGCGCCAACCGAAATTGACGTGGGTGTTGGAGGAAGGCTTGCCGGAGAGACCAAATTTCGCAGGTCATACGGCGTTTGTCCCGCTGGGCTGCGGCGCCGGATGTGTAGAAGGTTTCGCTATCGATTTGCGGACCGGTCGGGGCTTCTTTTTTCCTTTTACGATCAGCGACGATCTATCGGCTATGGACTTTTATAGCAACGAGGAGCGGCAACAATATCGTCCCGACAGCCGCCTGTTCATTGCACGCGGCATCCACAATGAAGTCGGTGTGGATCGGCGGACCTATTATTATTTCGACGACCAGAAAGGGTTCATCCTGATCGCGGACGAGCCGATTGTCTTTGAGGGCGGAGACTAACGCTCCTCCCACGCCCCTTTCAGGTGAGTCGGCAGGCGCCAGGGGCGGATCAGCAGGGCATCGAAACGCAAGGTAAGATCGCTGAGGCGGGGTTTCTTGCCTTGGATCCAGGCGCCGGCCCGCAGTAAGCGGGCTTGCTGCTCGAAGCCGATAGCTTCGGCAGCGCGGTCGACATCATCGCGGATCTTCACTTCGACTACGGCCAGGATCTGCCCCCGGCGGGCCAGCAGATCTATTTCGCCAAAGGGTGTCTTGAGGTTGCGGGCAAGAATCCGCCAGCCGGTGAGGCGCAGCCAGGTTACAGCCAAGGCTTCGCCCCGCCGGCCCCGACGATAGGCCGCCGCGCCGCGCTGGCGCCTCGCCTCAGTCATCCGCACTCAAGGCCAGCGCCCGGGCATAGACCTGCTTCTTGGGCAAGCCGGTCGAGGCCGTGACACTGGCGGCGGCATCGCGCACCGACTGGGTCTTGAGGGCGGCGCGCAAGAGATCGTCGAGCTGTTCTTCGCTCGCCGGTTCTGCGGCCAGCGGCCCGCCGACGACGATCACAACTTCGCCACGCGGGGCGCCGGCTTCAGCGTAATAGGCGGCAAGGTCGCTCAAGGGCCCGCGCCGGACCTCTTCATGCAGCTTGGTCAGTTCGCGGGTAACAGCGGCCGGCCGGTCGCCCAGCACGGCGGCCATGTCGGCTAGGCTGTCGGCAACCCGCGACGGGCCTTCGAAGAAGATCAGCGTGGCGGGTACGGCCTTCAACTCATCGAGGCCTTTGCGGCGGGCCACTGTCTTGCTGTCGAGGAAACCGGCGAAAAGGAAACGATCGGCAGGTAGGCCGGACAGCTGAAGTGCGACGAGTGCGGCCGAAGCCCCAGGCGCGGTGGTCACGATATACCCGGCGTCGGCCGCTTCTTTGGCGAGTTTGTAGCCGGGGTCGGAGACCAGCGGGGTTCCGGCATCGGAGACCAGGGCGACCGACTGACCGGCGGCCAGCGCTGCCAGCAGCTTGGGCCGAACGCGAGGCCCGACATGATCGTCATAACGGGTCAAAGGGCGGCCGATCCCATGCATCGACAGGAGTTTTCCGGTGACGCGGGTATCCTCGCACGCCAAAATATCGGCACGTTTCAGGATATCTAATGCGCGCAGCGTGATATCGCGGGAGTTGCCAATCGGGGTCGCGACCAGATAAAGCGCAGGGCTAAGCGGAGCCGGGCGTTGCAACCCTGCATCGTTGTCCGCGTCTTTAACGTCAGGAACCGTTGCGGCTGTAGCCATCCGCTCGGCCTTTGCCCCAGAGCTAAGTGCGCCCAATCCGTTTGGATTAAGCGCACTTAGCTCTGGATCCACAGGGTTAAGAGGAAATTGCGATCCCTTTTGATCGCGATTTCCTCTAGGGTCGGGGACGCCCGCCCGCGCGCCGGAGACTGCTTTGACCATGATAATTCGCCGCCTATTGCCGCTTGTTCTCGCTGCCACCCTTGCGGCCTGCGCTCAGCCGAAGGTATCCGACCGTCCGGTCGCCTCGCAAGGGAACCCGTCCCAGACGCAAAATGACGTCTGGGCAACGCGCCCGACCGATCCGGCCGCGCCAGGGGCTCCCGTCACTGACCCCAATGCCGCCCCGATCCTGACCCAGCCGCTTGATCAGTCCGCAAGCGCCGTTCCCGGTAGCAGCATCCCGATGCCGCCGCCGGTCGTCATTTCGGGCGGGATCAAGATCGCCCTGCTAGCACCGCTCTCGGGCCGCAATGCCGCCGTCGGTCAGGCGCTGCAGCAGGCAGGCGAGCTTGCCGTCTTCGAGATCGGCACCGAAGGCCTCGTGCTGCTGCCGATCGATACCGAAAAGCTAGGCGCAGCTGGCGCTGCCCAAGAGGCGATCCGCCAGGGCGCCAGCGCGATTCTCGGCCCGCTCTTTGCGACCCAGGTGCCGGAAGTGGCGACGGTGGCGATGCCGGCCAATGTACCGGTCATCACCTTCTCTAACGATCGGGCTGCCGCCGGTCCCGGCGTCTATGTCCTCGGCCTCTCGCCCCTGCAGGCGCTGGAGCGGGTAATCGGTTTTGCCCGTACCAAGGGCTATACCGAATTTGCGGCCTTGGTTTCGGACGATCCGTTGGGCGTGCGGGTCGGCGCCATGGTGCAGGACTATATTCCGGCCTCGGGCGGTCATCTTACCAAGGTGGACAGCTATCCGGCCAGCACGACCGACTTCAACAGCGTCGCTCGCCGGGCGTCCGGTGGCGCCGCCAAGGAAAAGACCGGTCCCGGCTACCGCGCGCTGGTGCTATCCGAAAGCGGGCCGAAGCTGAAGCAGCTCGCCCCCTGGATGCCCTATCACAATATCGATCCGGCCTTCGTCAAGGTGATCGGCACCTCGACCTGGGATGATCCGTCGCTGGCGAGCGAGCCCGGCCTGGTCGGCGCTTGGTATGCCGCGCCCGATCCTGCCCGACGTCTCTCGTTCGAAGGAAAATTCCGCGATACCTATGGTCGCGCGCCCCCGCGTGTCGCGACCATCGGCTATGATGGCGTTGCGCTGTTGGCCGTAATCGCCCGAATCACCAATGGTCCGAACTTCACGCCGGACCAGCTGACCAATCCAAGCGGTTTTGCCGGCATCGACGGCATCTTCCGCTTCACCCCCAATGGCGTGTCCCAGCGGGGCCTTGCGGTGTTCGAAGTGCAGCGCGGGGGCGGTAAGATGATCGAAGGGGCGCCTGCGTCCTTTGAAGCGGTCGTAAACTGATGTCCGTCGACTCGTCGCCAAAAGCCGGCAGTTTGCTGCTGCCGGTTTTGGCGACGGTGCTCGTCTATGCCGGCTTTGCCACCATGGATGGCATCGCCAAACATCTGACCGGCCGGGTCGAACCGGCGATGATCCTCTGGATGCGGTTTTCGGTCATGCTGGTGGCGATGACCGTGATTTGGCCGAAGGATTTTCGCCGGATGCTGCCGCTGCTGCGCGATCGCAAGGTGCTCTTCCGCTCCCTGATGCCGGCAGGGTCCGGGATCTTTGCCATCCTGTCGTTGCAGCGCATGCCGCTCTTCGATGCCACGGCGCTCTTCTATGTCTCGCCGCTCGTCACGGTGCTGCTGGCGATCTGGTTCCTGAAAGAAGAGATCACCCGCACCAAACTGATCACCCTGCTGTGCGGCTTTGCCGGCATGCTGCTGATCGCGCGGCCGGGCGGGGCGATCGTCGGCTGGACCATCCTGCTGCCGCTCGCCTGCGCCCTCTGTTTTGCCGGCAATCAGATCGCAACCCGCCAGCTGCGCGGCTACGACGGGCGTCAGCTCTTGCTCTGTGGCGCACTGGTCGGCTTCATCGCGGCCAGCCTGCCCTTGCTTTTTTTCTGGCGCACGCCCGATCTGCCGGCCATCGGTTGGATGGCCTTGGCAGGCCTGTTGATGAGCGGGGTTCAGACCCTGCTGCTTTGGGGCCTACAGCGCGCCGGCGCCGCGCGCCTGGCGCCGCTCGGTTATCTGCAGGCGGTCTTTGCCCTCTTCATCGGCCTTACGATCTTTGGCGAGATGCCGGATCTCTGGAGCATTGCCGGCATGGTCGTCATCATCGTATCGACCCTGCTGGGCCAACGGCGCTAGAGCGGTTTTTGATGGGACGTTTCGTCGATCTGCGGCCCCTGGCCGCCAGTGCAGATTTCCGGCGTCTCTGGCTGGGTACCTCGCTCCAGCTCTTTGGGCGGCGGATCACGGCGGTGGCGGTGCTTTATCAAGTTTGGAGCCTGACCGGCAGCAGCTTCTGGGTCGGCTGCGTTGGGGCGGTGCAGGCCGTGGCCATGATCCTCTTCGGCCTGTGGGGCGGCTCGCTTGCCGATCGGCAAGACCGGCGGCAGCTGGTGCTTTGGACCACGATCGGCGCTCTGCTGGCTGCCGCTGCCCTGGCGATCCAGGCCTTGGCGGGGAACCGGTCCCTCGCCGTAGTCCTGGGGTTGGTGGGGGCGCAGGTCGCCTGTTTTGCCTTGGGCGGCCCTGCCCGCCGGGCCTATGTGCCGCGCTTGCTGCCCATCGATCAGCTGACCGCAGGCTTTGCCCTCAGTCATCTCACCTCCCAGATCAGCCTGCTCGTCGGCCCCGCGATCGGCGGCATGGTGATCGGCGCCTATGGGGTCGAGGCTTGTTATCTGCTTGAAACCCTGATCTTCGCCCTTTCGCTCCATGGCACCATCCGCTTGCCTGCGATGAAGCCGGAACAGGGTGTCGAGCGTAGCGGTGTCCTGGCCGGCCTCAGGTTTCTCGTGACTCGCCCCGTGCTTTTGGGCGCCCTGCTGACCGATCTGGCCGCCATGGTGCTGGCGATGCCAATGGCGCTGTTTCCGGCGATCAATGCCGCACGGTTCGGCGATGATCCGCAGACGCGGGGCTTTTTGTTTTCGGCCGTGGCGGTCGGGGGTGTGGGGATGGCGGGCCTGTCGGGTCTTTTCACGCGCATCACTTGGGTTGGCGGCCTGCAGCTGATCACGGCGGCGATCTGGGGGCTGGCATTGGCCGCCATCGCGCTGGTCACGGATCTCTGGTCGACCCTGGCGCTGTTGGCGCTCGCCGGGGCGGACGATACGGTCACCGTGGTTTCACGTGGGACATTGCTGCAAACCGCGATCCCGGATGGTTATCGCGGGCGGATCGCTGCTGTCGATCAGGTGGTCGGATCGGGCGGCCCGGACCTTGGGAATTTTCGTGCCGGCCTGATGGCGGGTTTCCTGTCGCCGGTCGGGGCGCTGGCAGCAGGTGGATTGCTGTGCGTCGGGGCGGTGGCGGTGATCGCGCTGCGTTTCCCCAGCCTGCGCCGCTTCCGCCTTCAGTAGTGGGGCGGGCGTTCGGTGGAGAGGATCAGCTCCGGCAGGACTCGTCGGAAATCGGATCTAACAGCCAGGAACTGATCGGCGGCTTCCCAGGCTGCGGTGGCCGCCGCGACCTCCCAAGTGATGTCACGCCCGTCTGCCTGGGCTTCTTCGACTTGGGCTGCGATTTCGGCGCTCTCCTCGACCGGACCCACGATCGCGAAATAGTCCCGGTCGTGATCGGTGATGATCAGCAGCATCGTCAGGCGACCAGCTTGGTCAGCACGGCATTGAGGCGCTGACGCCCTTCATCTGTCGCGGCAAGGCGCGTCTCATCCAGGGTCAGGAACCCGCCCTCGATCAGGATATTGAGGCCGGCCTTATCGACCAGCTGCTCAGGCTCTTTACCGAAATCGCGCTGGAAGCGGGCGCGCGGAATGCCTTCGCGCAAGCGAAGGCCCATCATGAGCATCTCGTCGAGCTGTTCGGTTGGCGTCACCGGCACTTCTTCGGCCATGCCGTCTTCACCGGCCTGCATGGCGGAAAGCCAAGTTTCCGGTGCCTTATGCTGCCGGGTCGCGAGCTTCTCGCCGCTATCGAGCGTCACCCGGCCATGGGCGCCCGGCCCGACGCCGACATAATCGCCATAACGCCAATAGACGAGATTATGTCGGCTTTCCTCGCCCGGGCGGGCGTGGTTGGAAATCTCGTAAGCCGGCAGGCCACGCTTGGCCAGACGCTCTTGGGTCGCCTCATAGAGATCGCCCGCCAACTCGTCGCCCGGTAGCGCGAAATCCCCGCGGCCATAGGCTGTATGGAAGGCCGTGCCCTGCTCGATGGTCAATTGATAGAGCGAGAGGTGATGGACCGCGAGATCCAAGGCCTCATCCAGTTCCGTCACCCAATCCGCCACCGTCTGCTGCGGGCGGGCATAGATCATGTCGAAGCTGAAGCGGTCGAAAGAGCGCTTGGCCAGATCAATCGCCGCTTTGGCTTCGGCAACGTCATGGGGGCGGCCAAGGAACTTCAAATCGGGATCGCGCAGGGATTGCACGCCCATGGAGAGGCGATTGACCCCGGCGGCGCGATAATCGGCGAATTTGGCGGCCTCGACCGAGGTCGGATTGGCCTCCAGCGTCGTTTCCATGGTGGGCGACACGGTCCAGAGTTTGGCGATCCGGTCCAACACCGCGCCAACGGTACGGGCGCTCATCAGCGACGGGGTGCCGCCGCCGAAGAAGACACTGGAAACCGTGCGGCCGCGCGTGCGGGCAGCCTGGATGTCAAGGGCGGCCAGCAGACCGTCCTGCCAAGCCTGCTCGTCAATCCGCTCGCGCACATGGCTGTTGAAGTCGCAGTAGGGGCATTTCGACCGGCAGAACGGCCAATGCACATAGACGGCGAAGGGGCGTTCCTCACCCAAAGACTTTGGCCACGAGTTGCTTGAAGGCGAGGGTGCGGTGGCTGATGGCGTATTTCTGGTCCTTGGTCATCTCGCCAAAGGTTTGGGTGAAGCCGTCGGGGATGAAGATCGGGTCATAGCCAAAGCCGCCGGTGCCACGCGCGGGGAAGGTCAGAGTGCCGGGGCAGCGGCCTTCCACGGTGACGATGCGGCCGTCGGGCCAGGCAAGCGAGAGGGAGGAGACGAAAGCGGCACTGCGATCCTCGGCACCGGCCAGCTCGCGCTCGACCTTCTTCATCGCCATCACGAAATCCTTGGTCGGCCCGGCCCAGCGCGCCGAATAGATGCCCGGTGCCCCGTCGAGGGCCGTGACGGCAAGTCCACTGTCATCGGCCAAGGCGGGCAGGTTCGCGGCTAGAGCGGCGGCACGGGCCTTCAATTCGGCATTACCAGTGAAGGTGAGGGCGGTTTCCTCGGGCTCGGGCAGGCCCAGCTCACCCGCTGAGACGACCTTGATACCAAAGGGTTCGACCAGAGCGGCTATTTCCGGGACCTTGCCCTTGTTATGGGTGGCCAGCACGATGGTTTCGCCAGGGGCAAGGCGGGTCGAGGTCACGGCAGAGCGCTCCGTTGGAAAGAAGTATCGCTTTATATAGTCTCCCTGGCCGCCGCCCGAAAGCGGTTCGCACGCAGGGCGGCCGTGCCCGTTAAAAATGCTTGTCATTCTCAAAAATTAGAATAATTCTAATTTGTATCAACGGAGGATACGAGATCATGACAAACACCAGCGCCCATCGCTTCAGCTTCACCCGCCTGGATGGCAAGGGCAGCCTCAATCTCTCTGGCTTTGCGGGCAAGCCGGTGCTGGTGGTGAATACCGCCTCGCAGTGCAAATTCACCAATCAGTACGAAGATCTTCGGGCGCTGCATGCAAAATACGCTGGCGCAGGCCTCACCATCATCGGCGTGCCATCGAATGATTTCGGCCAGCAGGAACCGGGCAGCGCCACCGAGATCGGCGCCTTCTGCCAGAAGAATTACGGCGTGGAATTCACCATGGCGGGCAAGGAAAGCGTCATCGGCGCCTCCGCCCATCCCTTCTTCAAATGGCTAGTGGAACAGAAGGGCGAGGATGCTGCCCCGCGCTGGAACTTCCACAAATATCTGATCGGCAAGGATGGCTCGATCGTGCGCTATTGGGCCTCGGTTTTCCGCCCCTCGGCCGATCCGGTGATCCAGGCGATCGAAGGCGCGCTGGCGGCCTAGTCGGCCTCAAGTAGCGCGCAGCGCGATAGGCCACTTAAGACAGAAAACGGACACTGTCCGGCAGGCGGATGCCGAAACGCTCCGCCAGCACGGTATGATAGGCGTCTGTTGGGATCTGCTTTACCGGTCCGGCGCCGTCCTTGGTCAGGATCTTGAAGTGATCGTCGGTCAGAATCAGCCGGCGATCACTTAATGTTCGAGCCACTAGGCGGGTGCGACGGAAGAAAGACGTCATCGAGGTCTGGTGAAACTGGTTGAGGGCGATGACCTCGGCCAACTCGCAGGGCCGGAAATCCAGCTCGTAAAGCGATAGCCAGGCGCCTTCGCTGCGCATCTGGACTTCGAAGCCGCCCGCGGTGGGGGCGATCAGATAGGTTTCGCCGCCGGCCTGCTGCTCTCCCGATACCAGCTTCAGGGACTCGATCAGCCCATAGGCGCCGAACCCGACATCGGCGATCCAGCGCTCGCCTGCAATCTCGACCAGACTGATCAGATGGCCGCGCATCCGCCGGTCGATTTGGGTCAGCGCGGCGTTTTCGGCGGGCGGGCGCGTGCCGGGATTACCGAAGAGGGTGCGGGCCAGGACGTGAGTCACTGTAAACCCTAAGCGGCTTAGGACCGCCGCGAAGAGGCCGTTCTGCTCGAAGCAATAGCCGCCCCGTCGGCGGGTCACCAGCTTGTCGAAGAGGCCCGGCAGGTCATCCCGGATCGCCTGCCCTAGATGCAGATCCAGGGTTTCGAAGGGGACCGCCTGGGCATGGGCGGCGTGTAGGCGGGTGAGGCCCTTGGCGGTAGCATCGATCGGGCCTTGCAGGCCGATGCGAGCAAAATAGGCCGCAAGATCGATCGGGGCATCGATGTCGCTCACGGCAATCGTCACGTTGGTTCCCTCGACCGATCTATAAAACTAATCGCGGAAAATTGCCCCGGCGGGCAGATGGATGCCGAATTGGTCGGCCAGGACCCTTTTGTACTGATCGATCCCATCGATCAGTTCGACCGGCCCGGCCCCATCCTTGGTCACGCTTTTCAGCTCATTGCCCGTCAGCAGCAAACGGCGGTCGGGCAAGGTGCGGGCGACGACGCGGGTCTGGTTGAAGAAAGAGGCTGGTGAATTGCCGTGATAGAAATTCATCACCTCGACATCGACCGGATAGCAGGGCGCGAAATCGGCCCAATAGAGCGACTTCCAGGCGCCGTCGGTCCGCATCTCGACCTCGAACCCGGTGGAGGAAGCAATGATGCGGTAGGTCTCGCCGCCGGCCTGTTGTTCCGTTTCCGGCTCGAACCGCAGAGGTTCCAGTAGCCCATAGCCGCCAAAACCGACATCGGCGATCCAGAGGCGCTTGCCGATCTGCACCTGGGTGATCAGGTGACCGCGCGGGCGGGGCGTTGGGCTGCCGAAGATGGAGCGGCCGAGCAGGGAGGTCGCCTGGAACCCAAACTTCACCAGCATCGCGCCAAACAGCCCGTTCTGTTCGAAGCAATAGCCGCCACGGCGACGCATCACCAGCTTGTCGAAGATGCCCGGCAGATCGCCCCGGATGGGGGTGCCGAGCAGGATATCGAGATTTTCAAACGGCACGGCCTGGGCATGGGCGCGATGCAGGCGGACCAGCCCCTCTTCACTCACCTCAACCGGGCCGCTCAGGCCGATGCGGGCCAGATAGGCGTCGAGATCGACGGATGCGTCTAGATCGGTAACGGCGATGCTCACGCGGCGATCGCCTCGGTGCGCGGCACCAGCGCCAGGGCATCCAGCACGACTTGGAGATTGGCGCCCGGCTTGTGGGCGTTTTCGGAGAGGTGCCGGCGCCACTGCCGCCCGCCCTTTTCCCCATGGAAGAGGGTCAGGATATGGCGGGTGATGGCATGCAGCGGCGCGCCATCGGCCAGCCGTTCCTCGATATAGGGGATGAAGCTTTCGATTACCGCATGGCGGCTTTCCGGGGCGAACTCATCGCTATAGAAGCGGCGGTCGACTTCGGCGAAGACCCAGGGCGTTTCATAGGCGCCGCGCCCGATCATCACGCCATCGAGGCCCAGGGCCAGTTGTTCAGCGGCACTATCGAGGGTCTTGATGCCACCATTGATATCGATGGTCAGATGCGGGAATTCGGCTTTGAGGCGATGCACCAGATCATAATTCAGCGGCGGCACTTCGCGATTTTCGCGCGGGGACAGGCCTTTCAGCCAAGCCTTGCGGGCATGGACGATGAAACGGGTGCAGCCGGCGTCCGACACGGTACGCACGAAACGCTCCAGGGTCGGCCATTCCTCCATCTCGTCGATGGCGATGCGATGTTTCACCGTGACGGGGATCGAAACCGCGCTGCGCATGGCGGTAACGCAAGCCGCGACCAGATCCGGTTCCGCCATCAGGCAGGCGCCAAACTTGCCCGATTGCACCCGGTCCGACGGGCAACCGCAGTTAAGGTTGATCTCGTCGTAGCCCCAGTCTTCGCCGACCTTGGCGCATTCGGCCAGCTGCGCCGGATCCGCCCCGCCCAGCTGCAAGCCCACGGGATGCTGAGTATCATCGAACCCTAGCAGACGCTGCCGGTCGCCATGCAGGATCGCGCCCGTCGTAATCATCTCGGTATAAAGCAGCGTGCGCCGGCTGATCTTCCGCATATAGGTGCGGAAATGCCGGTCCGTCCAATCGATCATCGGCGCGACGGAAATGGTGCTGGGGCTGCTCATAAAGGCTTATGTGGCTCAAAGAGGGGCTCGAGTCCAGTCGCCTCAGGCAACCAGCGCCGCAGTCCTGGCATTCAGGACCGTCATCGCATCCTGGGGCGCGAGGCGGACCTGAAGGCCGCGTTGGCCGCCGTTGATATAGACGTAAGGCTCGCTGAGCGCGGTTTCCTCGATTGCGGTCGGTACCTTGCGCTTCTGGCCAAAGGGGCTGATGCCGCCGACATGATAGCCGGTCAGGCGTTCGGCATCGGGCACCTTCATCATGTTGGCCGATTTGCCGCCGAAGATGGCGGCCAGCTTCTTCATGCTGACTTCTTTGTCGGACGGCACCACGGCGCAGACCGGCTTGCCATCGACTTCCGCCATCAGGGTTTTCAGCACCTTGTGCGGGGCCTCGCCCAGGGCTTCGGCCGCTTGCAGCCCGACGCGTTCGGAGCCGGGGTCATACTCGTAGGTGACGGCTTCGAAGGCGACCTTGGCCTTGGTCAATTCCTGGGTGGCGCGGGTGGTCTTGGACATGGCGAACCGGCAGGGTTAGAAAGAGAGCGCAGAACTATAACGGAAGGGCGTGCAGCGTGCACTTGACCGCTGAAGAACGCGCGATCGCATCGGGCAGCGACGCGGCGGCGATCGCGATGCGGATCGTTGCCGATGCCGGGCGCCTGCTCGGGGCCGATCGGCTGATCCCGGTGGCTTCCTCCCATATCGATGGCGCGCTCTATCATGGAGACTCAGGTACCGAGTTCGCCGAACGGCTGGTGGCGGGCGGTGCCAAGGTGGCGGTGCCGACCACCCTCAATGTCGGGTCGCTCGATCTGCATCAACCGGGGTTGGTGCGCCTCTCCGGCCAAACGCGTGAGATGGCGCTGCGGCTGATGCGGGCCTATGAGGCGATGGGCTGTGCAAAGACCTGGACCTGCGCGCCCTATCAGGCGGGGCATCGACCCGCCGTCGGCCAGGATGTTGCTTGGGGCGAATCCAATGCCGTTGCCTTCTGCAATTCGGTGCTGGGCGCCCGCACCAACCGCTATGGCGACTTCATGGATATCGCCTGCGCCTTGGTGGCAAGGGCTCCGCGCTATGGGCTGCATCTGTCGGAGAACCGGCGGGCGACGATCCTGGTGGATGTCAGGGGCCTTTCCAAGGATCTCAGGGCCATGGATGCCTTCTATCCGGTGCTGGGGTCCTGGTTCGGGCGGACGGTCGGAACCGAGATCGGCGCGGTCTTGGGTCTTGAGGGCTTTACCTCCGAAGACAAGCTCAAAGCCTTCGGGGCGGCGGCTGCCTCCAGCGGCGCTGTTGGCCTCTTTCATATCGTCGGGGTGACGCCGGAGGCGCCGACCATCGAAGCGATTGCCGATCAGCCCCGGCGGATCACGGTGGATCGCGCGATGATCCGCGACGCGCGGGCGAAGCTCTCGACCGTCACCGGCAGTCAGATCGATGCCATTGCCGTCGGCAGCCCGCATTTCTCGATCGATGAGTTCCAGGATCTCGCGCGCCTTTTGAAGGGGCGGCGGGTCGCGATGCCCTTTTACGCCAATACCGGGCGCCATGCTGTGAAGGCGCTGGAGGAAGTTGGCCTCTATCAGCCCCTGAAGCAGGCGGGCATCGAGTTCGTGGTCGATACTTGTGTAGTGGTGACGCCGATCCTGAAAGAAATGGCCGGGGTGCTGATGACCAATTCCGGCAAGTTCGCCCATTACGCCACCGGCAATACCGGTTATGGCGTGCAATACGGCAGCTTGGCCGACTGTGTAGAGACCGCCGTCGCCGGGCGACTGATCCGCGACGAAGCGAGCTGGTAATGAGGGTGCTTTATCCAGGATCGGCCGAAGGCGAGCTGCTGCGGCTAGAAGCCCCTTTGAGCTTCTGGGGCGGCGTCGACCCCGCGACCGGCACCATCATCGCCGCTCAGCATCTCCAGCGCGGGGTCAGCATCGCCGGCAAGATCCTGGCGATCCCGGTTGCTATCGGATCCTCCTCGTCTTCGTCGGTGATGTTGGAGCTGATCCGGGCTGGCAAGGCACCCGCTGCCGTCATCATGGGGTCGGTGGACGCCATTCTGATCGTCGGCTGCCTCGTTGGGCGCGAACTCGGCTATCACTCGCCGCCGGCGGTGGAAATGCCAATCGCAGAGATCGAAGCTTTGGCGCAGGGGCACTATCGCCTTGAAGCTGAGAACGGTGCGCTGCGCTTGATCGCAGTCGGTCAGGGCGTGTCGGGAAGCTTCTGATACTCGACGGGGCGAGGGTTGAGGCGCTGTTCTTGCGCCCGTTCTTCGATCGTATCGAGGGCTGCCTCAACCTGGGCGAAATCGATGTCGGCCAGATCGCGTGCATCATATTGCCACCAAGCGACCCGTTGCAGCCGGTCGATCAGCGGGTCTGGAAACCGCATGCGGATGATACGGGCCGGTACGCCGCCGACGATCGCATAGGGCGGCACGTCGCGGGTGACGATCGCGCCGGCGCCGATGATGGCGCCATTGCCGATCGTGACACCCAGCATGATCTGAGCATTGGCCCCGATCCAAACATCATGGCCAATGACCGGCGGCTTTTTGGTGCTTCTGAAGCGATGCTCAGCCTTGCGGGGGCCCAGGAACCAGTTGAACTGTGCGCCATACTGAAAGGGCGATGTGCTGAGGCGGTCGGTCGGATGTTCGGTTTCGCCGCAGATCACCCCTGGGGCGATGCTGCAATATCGGCCGATGCTGGTAACCCGGCGCAGACTGGCTTCCCGGATATAAGTATAGGCGCCGATCTGGGCTGCGCATCTGATCCTGACAGTCCCATAGGTGCGCAAGGGGCTTTCCGCTTGAATGCCGGGGTGCAGGACAGATTGGTGGGAAATCAGGAAGCCGTCTTTCGGGGTGGATACTTCCTTGGTGCGCCGGGCTCGACCTTTGCCCGTCAGCCAGCCGAGCAGGGCCCGTCGGAAGCGATTATCTGTCACTATAAGTCACCTTGAGGTTCGACGAGCTTGCCCGGGGTGCGATTCTTACTTTTGACTTTGACCCGGGGAAAGCGTAAAAGACCCGCCTGTCATGAAAGGGGTCCTCTCAAAAGGGGAGGATTCCGCCGGTCCGCGAAGGCTCGCGCACCGGCGTTTTTTGTTTGCGTGAAAGGGTTCTCGGTTCGTGTTCGAGGGTTTGAGCAATCGTCTAGGAGAGGTCTTCGACCGCCTGCGCAAGCGCGGCGCCCTCTCTGAATCCGACGTTGCCGATGCGATGCGCGAGATCCGTGTCGCCCTCCTCGAGGCCGACGTTGCCCTGCCGGTGGTCAAGGATTTCATCAATTCGGTGAAGGAAAAGGCCGTCGGTCAGGAGGTCGTGAAGTCGATCTCGCCGGGTCAGATGGTCGTCAAGATCGTCCATGATCATCTGGTCGAGATGCTGGGCGGCACGGTTCAGACCCTGGAGCTGCGCGCCGCTGCCCCCGTCGTCGTGCTGATGGTCGGTCTGCAGGGCTCGGGCAAGACCACCTCGACCGCCAAGATCGCCAAGCGTTTCAAGGATAAGGAACGCAAAAAGGTCCTGATGGCGTCCCTCGACGTTGCCCGTCCGGCCGCGCAAGAGCAGTTGCGGGTCCTGGGCGAGCAAGTCGGCGTCGACACGCTTCCCATCATTGCCGGCCAGCAGCCGGTCGAGATCGCCAAGCGCGCCCTGATGGCCGCGCGCACCGGCGTCTATGACGTGCTGATGCTGGATACCGCCGGCCGCCTTTCCATCGACGACGCCCTGATGGCGGAAGTCGAGGCGGTTCGTGACGCGACCAACCCGGCCGAAACTCTGCTGGTCGCCGATGCGCTGACCGGTCAGGACGCGGTCAATACCGCCCGCATCTTCCATGAACGCGTGACCCTGACGGGCATCATGCTGACGCGTATCGATGGTGATTCGCGCGGCGGTGCGGCCCTGGCCATGCGTGCTATCACCGGCCAGCCGATCAAGCTGATCGGCGTCGGCGAAAAGATGGATGCGCTGGAAGATTTCCACCCGGACCGTATCGCCGGGCGCATTCTTGGCATGGGTGACGTGGTCTCGCTGGTCGAAAAGGCCGCCGAGGTCATCGACCAGGAAGAGGCCGAGAAGCTCGCCAAGAAGATGCAGAAGGGCACCTTCGATCTCGATGATTTCCTCAGCCAGATCCGTCAATTGAAGAAGATGGGCGGCATGGGCGGGATCATGGGGATGCTGCCGGGTATCGCCAAGGTCAAGAAGCAGATGGCCGAGTCGAACATCGACGAGTCGATCGTGAAGCGCCAGGAAGCGATCATTCTGTCGATGACCAAGGCCGAGCGCAAAGAACCCAAGCTGCTGAATGCCAAGCGCCGGGTGCGCATTGCCAATGGCTCCGGCACCCAGGTTTCCGAAGTCAACCGCCTCATCAAGCAGTTCAGCGACATGCAGAAGATGATGAAGCAGGTCCAAGGCATGCAGAAGAGCGGCGCGCTGAAACGCATGCTGCCCAGTTTGCAATCGATGATGGGAAAGGGCGGCGGCTTCCCGCGCTAAACGCCCCAACCCAGCAAAACCACTCTACTCAACTCACCACTTAGACTTAGAAAAACGAGGAATACCATGGCTCTCAAGATTCGTCTGACCCGCGGCGGCGCCAAGAAGCGCCCGTACTACCGGATCATCGTTGCCGAAGCGACCGCCCCGCGCGATGGCCGCTTCATCGAAAAGCTCGGCGCCTACAACCCGATGCTGCCGAAGGAACATGCCGACCGCGTCGTGCTGAACGCCGAGCGCGTGAAGCATTGGCTGTCGGTTGGCGCACAGCCGACCGATCGTGTTGCCCGCATGCTGGGCGCCGCCGGCGTCATCGAAGCCCCGAAGTACCGTGAGACCCCGACCAAGTCGGCTCCGAAGAAGAAGGCGCAGGAACGCGCTAAGGCCGCTGCTGCCGCAGCCGCAGCTGCTGAGTAATCTCGGATAAAGCCAGGGTATTCCAGTCGTGAGCGCCGCCCGCCCCAACCTCGCTGATTTCGTGTGCGTCGGAAATTTTTCCGGCGCCCATGGCGTGCGCGGTCTGGTGCGGGTGCGCAGCTTCACGGCTGACCCCCGGGACCTGACGGCCTATGGGCCGCTCACCGATGAAAACGGCAAGGTCTGGACCCTTACCCTCACCGGCATGGCCCCCAAGGGTGCCAAGGCCGATGTGTTGGTGGGGCAGGCCAAGGGATTGGCCAATCGCGAGGATGCCCAGGCTCTGAACGGCCTGAAGCTCTATGTCCCGCGTTCGGCTTTCCCGGAAACCGAAGACGATGATGATTTCTACCAGTCCGATCTGATTGGCTGCACGGCATTCACCGCCGACGGTCTTGAGGTTGGGCGGGTGAAATCCTTCCATGATTTTGGCGCGGGCGACGTGCTGGAAATCGGCCGTGCCCAGGGCGGCGCGCTGCTGCTGCCCTTCACGAAAGCCTGCGTGCCCTCGGTCGATATCGCGGCCAAGCGCATCACCGTCGCCGAACCGATTGAGATAGACGGCGAAGATCGCGGCCAGGGTGACACGGACGAAGCGGACGAGGGGGCAGCGTGAGCAACCCTTGGATCGCTAAAGTCCTGACACTGTTCCCCGAGATGTTTCCGGGTCCGCTCGGCCATTCGTTGGCTGGGCGCGGCATGGCGAACAACCTCTGGCGCATGGAAGCGGTGCAGATCCGCGACTTTGCGACCGACAAACATCGCACCGTCGATGATTCGCCCTTTGGGGGCGGCGCCGGCATGGTGATGCGGGCGGATGTCTTGGACGCCGCCCTTGAAGCAACGATCGAGACGGGGCTTGCCCCGATCGTGATGACACCGCGCGGGCGGATGCTGGATCAGGACCGGGTGCGCAAGCTCGCGGCCGGCCCCGGCGTCGTCGTGCTGTGCGGTCGGTTCGAAGGGATCGACCAACGTGTGATCGAAGCCCGCGGCCTTGAAGAGGTCAGCGTCGGCGATTTCGTGCTTTCGGGCGGCGAAACGGCGGCACTGACCCTGATCGATGCCTGCGTGCGATTGATCCCCGGCGTTATGGGCTCAGAAGCGACCCTCGATGAGGAAAGCTTCGAAGAAGGCCTGCTGGAATACCCCCATTTCACGCGTCCGGCCGATTGGAACGGACGCCCAGTGCCAGACATCCTCCTCTCTGGCCACCACGAGCGGATCCGCGCTTGGCGTCTTGCTGAAGCGCGGCGGATCACGGCCGATCGCCGGCCGGATCTGTGGGCCCGCTATTGCACCCGGCATGGCGCCGGGTCGCATTGATCCATCGCCTTTCGAGGAAGAGGCAAAAGGAAGCTGCTATGAATATCATCGAGACGATCGAGCAAGAACAGATCGCGAAGCTGACCGCAGAAAACCCGATTCCGGTTTTCGCGCCGGGCGACACCGTCCGCGTGAAGGTGAAGGTTATCGAAGGCACTCGCGAACGCGTTCAGGCTTATGAAGGCGTTGTCATTGCCCGCAAGAATTCGGGTGTGAACTCGAACTTCACCGTCCGCAAGATCTCGTATGGCGAAGGCGTCGAGCGCGTCTTCCCGCTGTACAGCCCGCGCCTTGCGGGTATCGAGGTCGTGCGTCGCGGCGCCGTTCGTCGTGCCAAGCTGTACTATCTGCGTGGCCGTCGCGGTAAGTCTGCCCGTATCGCCGAAAAGGTCGAAGTGCGCGAGCCGAAGAACAAGGGCTAATCGCCCTCGGTCTTCTGATCCGCGTCTTCGGACGACTAAACCCCCGCCGGAAACGGCGGGGGTTTTTTCATGGCCAAGGTTCGACTAGAGCTTCCGCTTTATGTCTGCAGCCATCGCGGCATTCAGCTTTTTAAAATCCTCGACCAGCACGTCGCAAGCGACCTTCGGGCCTGCGCAGCTGATGTTCATATCCAGCAGCAGCTCGCCATCGACCTGTTCTAGCCTGCGGCAGATCGCAGCCGGATGGGCGGGGTGTGTCTCGCGGGTGAAAGTCCAGTAGCGTTCGTGCTTATCTTCGGCGATCGAGAAATAGAGCGCGTCGTGATTGAGCAGTTCGGTATCAGGTTCGTCGAGCATTTCGATCGCCAGCGCGGCCGGATTATCGAAGCTTTTGCCGCACAGAGTCTCGGCCATCACGGGAGATGTCAGCAAACCGAAGGTGAGGGCAAGCAGCAGGGCGCGCATCGGATCCTAGGAAATGGTTCGAGGATTTTTGTCACTATTGCCTAAGCCACCGAGCCTAAACCAGACCTCAAATTACCACCGCACCAGCGGCTTCACCTCAGGCGCCGGCGGTAGCATCCCGCGCACGTCGGCGAAAGGTGCCCGCGGGTCGAACCTGAAACATTCGGCATAGGCGCCTTCCGTGCCGGCGTTGCATTGCAGGGAACGTAGGCGGTTCAAGGTGGTGGCGCTCTCGACGAAGCGTTCGGGGCGCTGGCTGACGTGGCAGCGGATCGCGGCCTGTTTGGTTGCCATATGGGCCGAGATATCGACCCAATATTGCGGGGTGAAGCCGGTGCCATTCAAGGTATCGGCATAGAGCACCGGCACCCGGAAACGCCCGGCATCGAGGGCGGCAACCGAGAGGGCGCGGTGGTCGGGGTGATAATCTTCGGGCGGATGAGTGATGATGAGATCGGGCTTTTCTGCGGCATAGAGCGCTTCGAGCGTGGGGACCAGCGCCGGGTCCTGGCCCAGGGCCCCATCTTGGAAGCCGAGGAAGATCGGCTTTATACCGGCGAGGGCCGCGCCTGCCGTGGCTTCGGCCTTGCGGGTGGTTGCCATCTCCGGCCCCGCGCCCTTGGGCGATCCGTCGGTTGCGACGGCCCAGGCGATCTCGTGCCCTTGCGCCTTGAAGGCCAGCAGGGTGCCGAAGCAATAGATCTCCACATCATCCGGATGGGCGCCTAAAGCCAGGATCTTCATCCCTAAAATCCCCCGCAAAAATTAAAGTCATTCATGGGCTTGCTGCCCCTATTAGACAGGTCTAGCGTGTCATTTGTCCGACAAATCGGGCGACCTCTTGGACCAGCCTCAAGCAGCCCGACGGGCGGTAGGCCAACCAAAAAGACATCCTCATCATGTTCCGCGGCATCGCGCTCGGTTTTCTGACTTATCTATTTTTCTCCTCGACCGACGCTACCACGAAGGAACTGGCCTTCCGGATGAGCGTCTTCGAGAAGGCGTTTTTCATCACGATCTTCGGCATCTTCCCGATGTTCTGGATGAAGCCGCGCGGCATGCGCTGGCGGGTGGCGATGCGGGTGACGCGGCCGGGGCTGCTGGCGATCCGCGCCTGCTGCGGCCTGTCGGCCTCATTACTCGGGCTTTATGCGTTCACGGCCCTGCCGCTGGCCGAAGCCTATGCCCTGATCTTTTTGATCCCCTTCTTCGTGACGCTGCTCTCCAAACTGGTGCTGAAGGAACATGTGCCCTGGCAGCGCTGGGCGACCGTGGCGGTAGGCCTCGTCGGCGTGCTGCTGGTGGTGCGGCCGGGGTTCAAGGAACTGGCCCTGGGGCATCTCGCTGCCATCGGGGTGGCGTTTGCCTCCTCCATTACCATCATCATTCTGCGCACCCTGGCGCCGACCGAAAAGCCGGTGGCCCTGCTGGGCTGGGTCTGCATTGCGGTTATCAGTTTCAACGGCATCGCCATGCTGCCCAGCTTCACCTGGCCCTCGACCTATGATCTGGGGCTGACGGCGATGGCCGGCGTCTTCTCCGGCCTCGGATCCGTCTGCCTGATCACCGCCATGCGCCTCGCCCCCGCCAGCCGGATTGGCGCAACCCAATATTCCCAGATCATCTGGGCCGTTCTGCTCGGTTGGATCTTCTTCCACGAACGGCCCGACGACCTGGGCATGATCGGCGTCGGGTTCGTAGTGCTGTCGGGCATCCTGGCCTTCCTGACCGGCAAGGAAGCCCCGAAGCCGAGCCCCGCGTCGGTTGAGACGTAAGAGGGACCCGGCCTCAAGCAGCCCGAAGGGCAGTAGGCCAACACAACATCGGCCTCAAGCAGCCCGAAGGGCGGTAGGCCAACACAAAGAGCCTATGCGGGCGGCGAGCGCAGGAACTCCAGCACCATGGCGGCGGTCCAGGTGAAGCGGCCGCCACCCAGGGCTTCGCCGCTGATCGGGTCGTAATATTCGGCAAAGCCGGTTTCGATCATCGCGAGGCTGTCGTCCACCACTTGGCGGGCGACGGCGCCCTGGCCGCAATCCGCCAGACCCAGGGTCAGCAGGTAATTGACGATTAGCCAGCAGGGTCCGCGCCAGTAACGCTTAGATTCAAAGCGCGGATCGGCCGGGTCATGGCTGGGCACGCTGAATTTACCGAGCTTGCGCCATTCGAGGATGCGGGCGGCAAGGGCAGCCTGGCGGTCGGGGGTGCCGGCCTTGGCCAGCAGCGGCAGCAGACCGCCGACCGAGCGGCTATCGACCAGGGCGCCCTTCTTGCGATCGAAGCAGAGATACTGGCCAGCCTCTTCGCTCCAGAGGCTTTCCAGCGCCTCGCGCGCCTTGGCGGTGCGGGTGCGCAGGCGCTTGGCGAGTTCCAGCTCACCCAGGTCCTCGGCGAGATGGGCGAGGTCTTCTTCGGAGCGGATCAGGATGGCATTGAAGCCGGGATCGACGACCTGGAATGGCGAGGCGTCATGCAGCTTGGCATTATCCCAGCCGAGCGAGCGGAAATGCTGCACGAGATAAAGATAGCGGTCGTATTCCGCCTTGGTCGGGCGCTGCGAGGCGTCGACATGCTGGGTGTCGCGGCGGACATAGGGATCGATCCCATCGTCAGGCACGTTCATCAGGGCATCCAGCCAGTCGATCGAATTGTCGCGGCCAGATTCCCACGGGTGCAGCAGGGCGACGACACCGGTGCCTTGCGGATCGCGGCAGCGATAGAACCAATCGTGCCAGGCGACGACCTTGGGCAGAAGGGCGCGCAGCCGTTCGGTGCACATGCCGCTATCTTTGGCGCGGCGCATCAGGATGCGTAGGACAAGGCCGGCGACGGGCGGCTGGGTAATGCCGGAGGTATCGGTCGGGCGGCCGGTGCGCCAGACGCCGGGGCCGGGGAAATAGCCGTCGTCATGCTGGTGGAAGATGATGTGCGGCACCATGCCGTCCGGCCACTGATGGGCAAACAGGGTCTCGATCTCGGTCCAGGCACGGCTTTCGTCGATCTTCTGCTGACCCAGCGCGGTCAGGCAGCTGTCCCAGTTCCATTGGAAGGGATAGAGCCCCTTGGTCGGGACGGTATAGGTGCCACGGTCGTTTTCGGCCAGGATCTCGGCCGCTGCAGCGAATAAATCTTGGGAAGCCATGGTGAGGATACTCGCGTCTTTTTGATTTTCAGGCAGGCAGGGCAAGGCCAGTCTCGGCATCGAACCAGCGGATGCGGTCGGGCCGGACGGTCACGGTGAGGCTATCGCCGGGCGCGATCTTCCTGTCGCTGTCCAGCACGGCGCGGAACAGTTCCCCGGCCACGGTCAGGGTCGCCAGCAGATGGGCGCCAAGCGGTTCGACAACGCGCACGGTGCCGGTCAGCTGCAAACCGTCGCTGCCGGCTTCAAGGATATCTTCTGGACGGATGCCGAAGACCGGGGTTCCACTGGCAGGGCCGGGGATAACCTGTCCGGCGACTTCCATCCCGCCTGTCGTGCGACGACCGGGGAGGAAGTTCATGGGCGGATTGCCGATGAAGCCGCCGACGAAGCGGGTGGCGGGATTGCGATAGACCTCGACCGGGTCGGCGCATTGCACGATCCGGCCGCCCTGCATCACGGCGATGCGGTCGGCAAGGCTCATCGCCTCCACCTGGTCGTGGGTAACATAGATGGTGGTGGTCTTGCTTTCGCGCAGCACGCTTTTGAGCTCGGCGCGCATCTCAAGGCGCAGTAGGGCATCGAGGTTCGAGAGCGGCTCGTCCATCAGCAGAACCTCGGGTTCCATGGCGAGCGCGCGGGCAACCGCCACACGCTGCCGCTGACCACCCGACAACTGACCCGAATAGCGCTGCAGCAGCTGTTCGATATGCATCAGCTCGGCGGCTTTATTGACCTTCGACTTGATGTCGGCTTCGGACAGCTTCTTCATCCGTAGGCCGAAAGCGATGTTCTCGAACACCGTCAGATGCGGGAAGACGGCGTAGTTCTGGAAGACCATGGCAATGCCGCGCTGACGCGGCGGCAGATCCGTCACGTCGCGCTCGCCGATCTTGATTCGCCCGCCTGAAGCCTGATCGAGGCCGGCGACGAGGCGCAGCAGCGTGGTCTTGCCGCAGCCTGACGCGCCCAGCAGGACCATGAATTCCTGATCGGCGATATTAAGGTCGATGCCATGCAGGGCGGTGAAACTGCCGTAGCTGCGGGTAACGCCGGCAATGGAGATATTGGCCATGTCGGCTCCTATTGGCTGATTGTCTGGGTCATCGGTTTGCGATCCCCCAGAGCGAGAAAAGGTATTTGCGGACGGCGAAGAGGAAGATCAGCGCCGGCAGCACCAGAACGGCCGCGCCAGCGAACTTCAGCGGGGCGGGAGAATAATCGAGCGACTGGATCAGGAAGGCGGTCAGGGTCTTGTTCTCGATGGTCAGAACCGCCGCCGCGAAGACCTCGTTCCAGGAGGTCACGAAGGCAAAGACACCCGAGGCGGCGATGCCTGGCAGGGCCAGCGGCATCACGACCTTCCAGAAGGCCTGGATCCGGTTGCAGCCGAGCGTCCAGGCCGCTTCCTCCAGTTCCACCGGAATGCCGGAGAAGAGCGAGAAGGTGACGAGGATCGCGAAGGGCAGCGCCAGGGTCGAATGGACCAGAGCCAGCGCAAAGATAGTGTCGTCGAGGCCCGATCGGATGAAGAAGACCGCGAGCGGCAGGGCGAGCAGCGGCAGCGGGAAGGCGCGGGTCATCAGCACCAGCAGGCGGAAGGCGCCCTTGCCCGGGAAATCGAAGCGTGCCAAGGCATAGCCGGCCGGCGCCCCCATCACGATCGCCATCACCATGGTCAACACCGCGACGAAGAGCGAATTGCCCAGCGCCTTCAAGACGCCGGCGTAATTGATGAAGAATTTCAGGCTGTCAAGATGGAAGCTCGGAAAGAAACTCTTCGGCCAGCCGGTCACTTCGGCGGGGGTGGAGAGCGTATTCACCAGCACCAGATAAATCGGCACCAGCACCCAGGCGCAGATCAGCACGACCCCGGCGGTGAAGAGGTGGCGGGAGGCTTTGGAGGGGTTCATGCGCGTTGCTCCGACCGCACCCGCAGGACACGCAGGAACACCAGGGTGAAGGCCACGGAAATCGCCAGCACGATCAGCGCATAGGCCGAGGCGACGCTGCGGTCCTGCAGATTGAACTGCCAATTGAAGGTCTCGCCCAGCAGCACCGGCAGATTGGTGCCGGTCAGCGCGGCGGCAACGCCAAAGACCTCGAACGCCAGGATGGTGCGCAGGATGAGGGCGGTCTGCAGGCTGGGTTTCAGCAGCGGCAGGGTGACCTTGAAGAAGCGCTTCCAGGGCCCGGCGCCGAACACTTCGGCTGCTTCGGCATATTCCTTGGGAATGAGGCCCATGCCCGCGACCAGAATCACCAGCATCAGGGCGGTGGAGCGCCAAATTTCGGCTAATACCACGGCGGTCAGCAGGGCCCACATATTGCCGTACTGCAGCCAATTCACCTGACCTTTGATGAGGCCGACGGCATTGAGGAAACTATTGAGGAACCCGGTCTGCTCCAGGATCGCGAGCCAGATAAGGCCGGCGGCGAGGTCGGAGACGCCGAGCGGGATGGTCCAGATATAAAGGATGATGTCGCGGGCACGCTCGAGCTTCGCCACCATCTGCGCCATAGCGAGCGCAAAGATCACCTGTAGCGGCACCAGGATGCCGACCAGCATGAAGGTATTCTTCATCGCCGGGCCGAACTTCCAATCCGCCGACAGGGTCTGGAAATGCTGGAACGTCGGCTGGCCTTCAACCGTCAGACCCAGCCAGGCGACCTGGATGAAGGGCACGACGAAGAAGGCGAGCAGAAAGAGCGTCGAGGGCAGCAGCAGCAGATAAGCAAGCGTGCGCTGGGATTTCATTCAGAACCCTTTCAGGCAAGAGGAGGGGTGGGGCACCACCCCTCCATCTTCCAATCACTCAACCGGGCAAGCGCCGGTCGAGGGCTTGTCGGGTGCCCAGCAGGGGGCGCCGGTCTTTTCCAGGATCGCCTTCAACTGCGCCCCTTGGCTGTCCAGAACCTCGCGGATCGGGTGGTTGGCCAGCAGGATGCGCTGGAAGGTATCGGTATAGACCTTGTTGAACTGGCCGCCCTGATCCCCCAGGCCAACCGGCAGCAGGCCGGGCTTGGCGTCCTTGGCCGACGACTGCTTGGCGATCGCGGCGGCTTCGATCTTCACCGAGGGCTGAACGTCATCGGGGATCTGGACATCAACGACCGGGAAGAAGCCGGTGGCGCGGAGGGTTTCGACCTGGGTCTTGGGCTGCATCAGATGGGCGATCAGCTTCTTGGCATTCGCCTGATCCGGGGCGGTCGACGGAATGCCGATACCGGCGATGACCGGCATGAAGCCGCGGCCGGTGGGGCCGGCGGGCGCCGGGAAGGCGATGAAATCATCGGGGCGGGTGTTGAAGGCTTCCTGCAGGCGGGCCGCATGATCCCAAACCACCCAGACTTCGTCGGTCAGCAGGGCTTCCTGCATGAAGTTATAGCTGGTCGAAGCCGGGTTGGTTTCGGCCCACAGGGTCTTCATGGTGCCCCACATCTTCTCGGCTTCGGCCGAGCGGAACTTGGTCACCATCGAATCCGTGAAGGACGGGTATAGATAGCCCTGGACGAAACGGGCCAGCAGGCCGCGCGGGCCGGCCGGAATGCCGATCTTCGGGCCACCGGTCTTTTCCTTCAGGGTCTTGCCCCAGGCAATCAGCTGGTCGTAGGTGAGGGCATTCACATCGGCGCCGGCCGGAAGGTATTCCAGCGCCTTCTTGTTGGCGGCCATCAGGTAGGTCGCCTGCATCCAGGGCATATATTTCTGCTGCTCACCGCCGAGCTTGCCGAGCTTGGCGAAGGTCTCATTGACCTTCACATCACCCAGACCCTTGGCGACGTCCGAGAGATCGACGAGGTTCTTGTCATAGACGGTGAATTCGCCGTGCAGACCGCCGATGACGGCGATCGTGCCCTTATTGGCCTGCAGTTCGGCCTTGATGCGGGTATTGAAGGGGCCGGCATCCATCGATTGGAACTCGACCGGGCTGCCAAATGGCTTCAGCACCAGGTCACGCATCTTCTGGCCTTCTTCGAGCGGCGTGGCCTGGGTTGACCAGAACAGCAGGCTCTGGGCCTGGGCACCGCCGGCGGCAAACGCCCCGACGGTAAGCGCAACGGCCGATACGACGCCGGCCAGACGATTGAGTTTCATCCTAGTTCCCTCTCCTGATGCGGGCTTAAACGCCCGTTACTTGACGATTGGTGGACGAAGCGGCGCGGCAGGAGCCGGGCCGTGGCTGGCGCGCGGAATGAACCGAACGGGCAGCAATTGGTTGCGGGTCTTGGGCTCGCGATCTTCCAGCAGGTCGATCGTCATGGCGGCCACGGCAGCGGCGGCCTTGCGCACCGACTGATCGAAGGTCGAAAGCGGCGGGCTGGAATAGGCCGCAACCGGGATATTATTGAAGCCGATGACCGAGAGATCGTCGGGCACGCTGAGGCCGGTCTTGCGGGCAACCTCCAGCACCGACAGGGCCAGGGCATCCGTCACGCAGAGGATCGCCGTCGGGCGGTCGGGCCGGGTCAGCAGATGCAGGGCTGCGGTCTCGGCGGCCGGATTGTCGCCCAGCGGTGTTTCGGCAATCGCATCGAGCGTCAGCCCGTGGCGGGTCAGCGCCGCTTCCATCGCCCGGCGGCGGATGGTCGAGAAGTTGAAATGCTTGGCGCTGGTCAGAAGGCCGAAGGACCGATGGCCGAGGCTGAACAGCAGATCGACGGCTTCGGCAAAGCCCGCCTCGCTATCGGTATCGACCCAGGCAAAGGGACGGCTTTCGCCCTCCGCGCGGCCATGGGCGACAAAGGGAAAGCGGCGGTCAAGCAGATAGGCGATGCGCGGATCATCATGCAGGGTGCGGTTGATCACCACGGCGTCGGCGCGGTCGCCATCGACGATGTGTTTCAGCACCTCAAGGTCGGTCTGGCGCGGTGTGACGGTGGCGATGAAGAGATCGCGGCCCCGGTCGGCCAGCCCTTCGCCCAGACCCGCGACAAATTCCGACAGCGAGGCATCGAGCATCGGCTGTTCACGCACCGGCATCACCATGCCGATGAAGTCGGTGCGGCCGGACACCAGCATGCGGGCGGCACGCGACGGAATATAGCCCAGGCGATTGGCAACTTCCTGCACGCGGGTGCGGGTGTCGGGCGCAATGTCGGAATGACCACCCAAGGCGCGCGAGACCGCCGCGATGGACAAGCCCACCTCGGACGCAATCTCCTTCAGTCGGGGTTGCCGACGGTCAGCCATGGGTTTCCTCCGGCGACAGCCTATGTGGCTGTTCTCTTAAACGTTTCAGAAAGGCTTGCATGAGTCCGGAACTCCCGTCAAATGATTTCCTTAAACGTTAAAGTAAAGCAATTACCCCTGGTTTATGACGCGTTTTACCGGCAATCGATCCTTGCATCTTCATAGCGGCTCGGATGATGCTGCGCCCTAAAGCTTTTAAGGAGAGCGCGCCATGAGCCAATCGGTCACCATCGAAATCTGTGTCGAAGGGGTCGATGGGCTGATCGCGGCCCAGAATGCCGGGGCTGACCGGGTGGAACTCTGCGCTAGTTTGATCGAAGGGGGGCTGACCCCGAGCTTCGGGGTGGTCTCGACGGCGCTGTCGGTCGCGACGGTCCCATTTCATGTGATCGTGCGGCCGCGCGGGGGCGATTTCCTTTATTCCGAGGCCGAACATCTTTCGATGTTGCTCGACGTCTCGATGCTGAAGGATCTGGGCGTCAAAGGCGTGGTGATTGGCTGCCTCACCGCCGACGGCAAGATCGACGAGGTGCGGATGAGTGAACTGGTCGCCGCCGCCCGCCCGATGTCAGTCACTTGCCATCGGGCCTTCGATATGACGGTCGATCCGGTCGAGGCGCTGGAGGCTTTGATCCGTTGCGGCATCGACCGGGTCTTGACCTCGGGTCAGCGCAATACCGGCATTGAGGGCATCCCGGTCCTGAAAGCGGCTGTCGAGCAGGCCAAGGGCCGGATCGTCATCATGGGCTGCGGCGAGTTGGATGCCGGGAATATCGCGCAGGTTCGGGACGCGACCGGGTTAAGCGAGCTGCATTTCGCGGCTTTAAAGGTTGAGCTGAGCGCGATGGACTATCGCAATCCCCATGTCGGCATGGGCGGCACGGACCTCGATCGCGAATATCAGAATACGGTGACGGACGGCACGGCGGTGGCAGCGACGATCGCGGCGGCGCGGAACTAAAAGAGTGCGTCACCTCGGGACTTGATCCCGGGGTCTCCTCCGGGAGCTTGTCTAAGTCTTCCTGAAGCAGTGTGGAAACGCCCCGGAGGAGATCCCGTGGTCTAACCACGGGATGACGGAGTTCGAGGATTACCGATCCCAACTCGGCACGCCGGCAAAGGCCTGGGCGAGGTAATCGACCATCATCCGCACCTTGGCGGAGAGATGCCGGCGGCTGGGATAGGCGGCGAGAATGTCGATGTCGGGCAAGCGATAGTCCGGTAGCACCGGCACCAGCCGGCCTTCCTTAATGTCCCGGCCAATGATGAAGGTCGGCTGCCAGGTGATCCCGATACCGCCGATCGCGGCCGAGCGGGCGGTATCGCCATTGTTGGTGTGGAAGCCGTAGCGCACCTTCTGCGCATGCGGTTGCCCGTCGGGGCCGGTGAAATGCCATTCCTCGGCCATCACATTATAGGAATAGCCGATGCAGCGGTGGCCGACGAGATCGGCCGGGGTGCTGAGGCTGCCGTGTCGCTTGAGATACTCGGGCGAGGCGACGGCGACATTGTGGGAGGCTGCAAGCCGCCGCGCGACCAGCGAACTGGCCCCGCCGCGCGAGATGCGGATCGCGAAGTCATAGCCTTCCTCGACGATATCGACGACCCGATCCGACAGCACGACGTCCAGCTCCACCTCCGGGTATTTCTCAAGGAAACCCGGCCAGAGCGACGCCAGATGCAGAATGCCGAAGCTGACCGGGGCATTGATGCGCAACCGCCCCTTGGGCGTCACGGAACTGGCGGTGGCGAGTGATTCAGCCTCTGTCACATCATCCAGAATCGCCCGCACCTTATCGAACAGCGCAGTGCCGCCTTCGGTCAACGACAGCCGGCGGGAGGAGCGGTTGAGCAGCCGCGCCCCGAGATGGGCTTCAAGCTCATTCACGTAACGCGTCACATTGGCAGGCGAGGTATCGAGCGCATCGGCCGCCTTGGTGAAACTGCCGCGTGAGGCGACAGCGGCAAAGACTTCAAAAGCGCGGAGGCGGTCCATGGGCAGGCTCGATCATTCAGGAAAACTGAATGATGATCGCAGGTCCACGGTCTGTTTCCAAGAGATGATGAAGGTTAGGGTCCTTTCAACGACGGCGCATCGCCGAAGTCTCCAACCGAAAGGATCTCCGAAATGAACCGTCTCTCGAACAAAATCGCCATTGTCACCGGTGCTTCTGCCGGTATCGGCCGCGCCACCGCCAAGCTGTTCGCAGCCGAAGGCGCTAAGGTTGTCGTCGGTGCCCGCCGCGACGCCGAACTCGCTGCCCTGGTCGCCGAAATCAAAGCCGCTGGCGGTGAGGCCGTGTATCTGGCCGGCGACGTCGTGTCCGAAGATTATGCCAAGGCGCTGGTTGATCTGGCTGTCACCACCTACGGCGGCCTTGATATCGCCTTCAACAACGCCGGTATCCTCGGCGAAATGGGCCCGAGCGAAGGCGTCTCGGCAGATGGTTTCACCCAGGCTCTGACCGTCAATCTGACCGCCAGCTTCCTCGGCGCCAAACATCAGATCCCGGAAATGACCAAGCGCGGCGGCGGTTCGGTGATCTTCACGTCCACCTTCGTCGGCCATAGCTTCGCCTTCCCCGGTGTCGCCGCCTACGCCGCCAGCAAGGCCGGCTTAAACGGCCTGACGCAAGCTCTGGCCGCCGAATATGGCCCGAAGAATGTGCGGGTGAATGCGATCCTGCCCGGTGCCGTCGATACCGAAATGTACCGCGACATGAACAACACCCCGGAAGCTAAGGGCTTCATCACCAATCTGCATGCCCTCAAACGTGTTGCGACCCCCGACGAACTGGCCCGCTCTGTCCTCTATCTCGCCTCCGACGACAGTTCGTTCGTCACCGGTACCGCGTCGCTGGTCGATGGCGGCGCCTCGATTACCCGCTCGTAACTCCGTCCAAATCCCCCTTTTTTGATCAGGATAGAAATCATGAACCGTCTCAATGGCAAACGGACCCTCATCACCGGCGGCACCAGCGGCATCGGCCTGGAGACCGCCAAACAATTCATCGCCGAAGGCGCCCGAGTGGCCGTCACCGGCACCAATCCCGAGACCCTGGAAAAGGCCAAGGCCGAATTGGGCGACAGCGTCCTCTTCATCCGCGCCGATGCTGGCAACATTGCCGACCAGAAGAAGATCGCCGATGCGGTGAAGGAAGAATTCGGCGGCCTGGATGCCATCTTCATCAACGCCGGCATCGCCGAATTCCGCCCGATCGAAGCCTGGGACGAAGCCGCCTTTGATCGCTCCTATAATGTGAACGTCAAAGGCCCGCTGTTCCTGGTGCAGGCGCTGCTGCCGATCCTCGCCAACCCGACCTCGATCGTGCTGAATACCTCTATCAACGCCCATATTGGCATGCCGAACACCACGGTCTATGCCGGCAGCAAGGCGGCCTTGATCTCGCTCGCCAAGACCCTGTCGGGTGAATTGATCGGCCGGGGCATCCGCGTCAATGCCGTCTCGCCCGGCCCGGTGTCGACCCCGCTTTATGGCAAACTCGGCCTGTCGAACGAAGACCTGCAGAAGACCGCCTCGGCCATCTTGGATCAGATCCCCGCCGGTCGCTTTGGTGAGCCGTCGGAAATCGCCAAGGCCATCGTCTTCCTGGCCTCGGACGAATCGCGCTTCACCGTCGGCGCCGAACTGATCATCGATGGCGGCATGAGCACGCTTTAGTCGCTTGGGTTTCCAAAAGCCGGGGTGCAAACTGCGCCCCGGTTTTGTTTTGGGGGGATGCCATGCGCCTGCTGAAAGCAGACATCACAAAGCTCGAGGTCGATGCCATCGTGAATGCCGCCAATAGTTCGCTCTTGGGTGGCGGCGGGGTCGATGGGGCGATCCATCGGGCGGCGGGGCCGGAGCTCTTGGCCGAATGCCGGGCGCTCGGGGGCTGCGAAACGGGTGATGCCAAGCCGACCCAAGCCTATCTGCTGCCAGCAAAATATATCTTCCATGCCGTCGGCCCGGTCTGGCGCGGCGGGGATGCGGGGGAAGAGGTGCAACTCGCTGCCTGCTATCGCCGCTGCATGGAACTGGCGGCCGAGCGCGGCGTGACCTCTATCGCCTTTCCGGCCATCAGTTGCGGCATCTATGGCTTTCCGGCCGAAAAGGCCGCGCCGATCGCACTGCGGACCGTCGCCGACATGTTGCCGGGATCGCCGGTGAAAGATGCGATCTTCGTGATGTTCGATCCCGCTATCGAGCGGGCCTACCAGGAAGCTTTCGAGGTCATTCAACCAAACGGTTGACAGTTCGGGTGGAGACGTAGATATTCAACCACATGGTTGACCATATCTCTCCTCCCAATCCCGACTCACACCGTCTCGATACGGTCTTTCACGCCCTCTCCGACGCCACCCGCCGGGCCATGCTGCTCCGGCTGGAGGCCGAAGAGCAGACTGTCACCGCGCTGGCCGAACCTTTCAGCATCTCGCTGGCGGGGGCCTCCAAACACATCAAGGTCTTGGAACAGGCCGGGCTTATCCAGCGGGAGGTGCGGGGACGCACCCACCTGTGCCGGTTGGCCCCGCAGCCGCTGGCCGAAGCCATGGAATGGCTCTCGACCTATCAGCGGTTCTGGACCGCGCGGCTTGATGATCTGGAGCGGGCGTTGATCGAAGACGAGACCTTGCCCAAGGATATCAACCCATGACCACCCAAGTTCTGGAAGACTACGGCACCGTTATCGATCCGACCGCCCTGCGCCTCACCCGTGTGCTTCCCGGCCCTATCGACCGGGTCTGGAGCTTCCTCACCGATAGCGAGAAACGCGGCAAGTGGCTCGCGACCGGACCGATGGAGCTGAAAATCGGCGGCGCGGTCGGCCTAACCTTCAACCATGCCGATCTGGCGGACGACAGCCAGACACCGGATGATTTGAAGAAATGCAAAGGCGCGGTCCATCAGTCGGGTCACATCACTCGGCTAGAAGCGCCGACCCTGCTGGCCATGACGTGGGGCGAAGGCGGCAAGAACCCACCGTCCGAGGTGACGTTCGAACTGAAAGCCGAGGGCGACAAGGTCCGGATGATCCTGACCCATCAGCGCCTCCCCAACCGCGGTGAGATGCTGTCGGTCGCCGGCGGCTGGCACGCCCATATCGGCATCCTCATCGATGTGCTGGAAGCGCGCGAGCCCCGGCCCTTCTGGGCGACCTACGCCAAGCTCGATGCGGAATACGAGCGTCGCATCCCGGCTTAGAGCGACGGAATGGCGGGCCTTCAAATGGTCCGCCGTTTTTCTTTTCTGTCAGACTCCAGTCAGATTTACTGCTGCATCCTCGCCTTGGCTCGTAGAGGAGGGAAGGATGCAAAAGCTGCTGGAGTTCCTGCGCCGTCACCCGCAGATCGAAACGCTGATGCGGATCTTTTTGACCGCGACCGTGGCCGCCTTGGCCGTGACGCGCCTGATGATGAGCTGGGATAAGTTCGACGGCAGTCCGCTCTTGAATAGCCTCGATCGCGGCCTTGTCTTCCTGCTGCTGGTGACGCTGCCCTATCCCGTGCTCGCGACCCTCGCCCGCAGCCGCCAGCGGCCTCGTCGCTAGGCTTCCTTCGGGTTGAACATCGCTATGCCACTCTGGGCAACCGGTGCCTCGTTCTGCAGCACGTCCCAATGTTCGGCGAGTTTGCCGCCGTCGATCCGGAAGAGGTCGATGACCACCTGCGGCGCGTCGGCCCACCCTCGGATGCGGCCATGGATCGCGACGAAATCGCCTTCCGCAATCATCAGGCCGGGCTCGTAATAGACGTCCGGCGACAGGCCCGCGACCAGCGTTTGCAAGGCTTCGCGACCCTGGGGAATGTTGGGATTATGCTGGATGTAACCCGGCGCATAGAGCCGTTCTACGGCCGAGGCATCTCGGCGTTGGAACAGCGAGGTCATGGCGTCGAGCACCAGAGCCTTGTTGCGCTGGGGGCGATCGTCGAAGGCACGATTGGCGGGCCGGGTGATTGCAATCGTGCCGGTCATCCGCAAAAACTGGCCATTCGGCAGAGTGGCGTGTGAATGGATCAGGCCACGATCATAGTCCTGCACATTGATGACTGTCGCCCCGTCCTTCTCCTGCCAGCTGACGGCGAAGAGGCTGTTTCCGAGGGGGATGACCTGGATCTCGACGGTCTCGGTCCGTGCAAACGGCCCATCCTTGATCTCGAACCGCAAGTGCGTGGCGGACAATAGGGTCAGGCTGACTTTGAAAGCCAGATAGGAGACGTCCATTTCCAGTCCGATGGGGAAGTGATCCATCGACATGTAGGGGGCTTCTTTCTGTGAGGAATGGAGAGGCCGGTAGAAAGGGGATGCCGGGGCGGCATCCCCTCTTGAGAACGCTATGCCTTGGGTGGTACCGGCGTATTGAGCAGCTGTTGCTCCCACAGGTACGCGATGCCTGCGGCGCCGGCATGCTGCACAAGTACGTCCGTCAGCTTGGCCGCACTGTCGGCACGAGCCCAGTCGCGCTGCCATTCGCAGGCGACCGCCAACCAGGTCATCACATTCGCGCCAGCCGCGATCATGCGCTGGATCGCGACCTGATGCGCTTCGACCGAAGCGCCGCCGCAGGCATCGGTGACCACGGTTACATCCCAGCCTTCGCCCAGGGCCTGGATCGTCGGCATCGCGACGCAGACCTCAGTCCAGAGGCCGGCGATGATCAGCTGCTTGCGGCCGGTGGCCTTGACGGCATCCACCGTCGGCTTGTCTTCCCAGGTGTTGATGAAGGTGCGGTCGATGATTTCCTGGCCCGGGAAAACCTCCGTGATCTGCGGGAAAAGCAGGCCGCCGCGCTCGGCGATCACGGTGGTCAGAATGGTCGGAACCCCGAAGGCCTTGGCGGCCTTGGCGAGGCCCGCCGTATTATTGAGCACCATCTGCGGATCGTGGCTGTTTAGGTTCGTGAGCTGAAACGGTTGATGGTCGATCAGAAGAAGTACCGAGTCTTCAGGACGCAGGAGCGAAGCCAGACCGTTGCGGAATGTCATTAATCCATCCTTTAAGATGACGGGAATTTTCAGGAAGACCGCGCCGTCCTCGGCGCCGTCTGGAGGCACACTGCCAATCCTGCTTGTGCTACGGTAGCGCCCGAAGCTGCCACGCTGTGTCGCGTAAAGAGGAACGCCGAATGGATATCGAAGAGCTGCGAACCTTCGTCGAAGTCGCCGACGCGGGGGGCGTATCGCCTGCGGCGCGTCGGCTGGGCATCGCCAAATCGATCGTCAGCCGGCGGCTTTTACGGCTCGAGGCGGACCTCGGCGTGCAGCTGTTGGCGCGCAACACGCGTGGTGCTGCATTGACCGAAGCCGGGGCGACCTTCCGGGATTATGCCGCCAGGATCGTCGCTGAGGTCGATGCAGCCCGAGAAACGATCGTGCCCGATGGTGACCTGCGTGGCCGCTTACGCGTATCGATGCCGCTGTCCTTCGGCCCGACCTTCTTTGCGCCCGTGCTGGCCGAAATGGCGCGGCTGCATCCGCAGCTGCAGATCCACGCCTGCTATGATGACCGCTTCGTCGATCTGATCGCCGAAGGCTATGATTGCGCGATCCGGGTCGGTTATCTGCAGGATTCCAACCTGGTCGCCCGGCGCGTCGGTCCGATCTATGGCAAGCTTGTCGCCAGTCCGGACTATATCAAGGCCCATGGGGTGCCCAAGACGCTTGAGGAGCTGGTGACCCATCAGGCCGTCATGCAGGGCACGGAAACCTGGCAATTGATGGATGGCGACAAAACCGTCACCGTTCGCCCGCAGGGGCGCTTCAAGGCCGATAATGGAACGGCCTTGGTCGCCGCCGCCGTCGCGGGGATCGGGATCGGCTATCTGCCCGATTGCCTGACCCATGAACATATCGTTTCGGGCGCCCTGGTGCCGATCATGCCTAACCACCCGCTGCCGCCGGCCGGTGTCTATGTCGTGCGGCCACCCGGCCATCCCGCACGCAAGATCCGGGTTCTCACCGAACTGTTGCTTGCCTCTTGCGAAGGCGCCCCGCACTAAACCTCGCTGGTCTCAATCCGCAGATCGCCGGTCAGGGTGCGATGGACCGGGCATTTGTTCGCGATCACCATCAGCTTCTCGCGGTCCTCGGCAGAAAGATTGCCGCTCAAGCTGACCTTGCGCTCGATCACCTCGTAAGGAGCGGCGTCGCCTTCGGCGGGCACGCGGCGGTGATGCAGTTCGACAAAGACCCGATCGAGCGGAATCTTCTTATGATCGGCATAGAGCCGCAGAGTCATGGACGTGCAGCAGCCGAGGCCGGACAGCAGGAAATCATAGGGGTTTGGCCCGGCATCCTGGCCGCCCTCCTCAATCGGTTCATCGGCAAGATAGCGGTGGCGGCCGGCGGTCACGTGCTGCTAACCATCTAGTCGATAGTCCTGGGAGTGTGACCAGGACTATCGACTATATGATCTTCATCAGGTGGAAACCGCCTGTCGATGACGGCATCGGGGAGATAGAGTTTTGAACACTACAGAGGCCCGGGCCCTCCTCGAGGCACAGGGCTGCCGGATCCTGGATCGGCTGGAGCCGCAGGCTTCCTATGGCGAGCTTGACCCGGCCGAAGAGGTCGGCACGCTTGTTCTCCTGGACACCGAGACCACCGGCCTGGAGACCGAGACCGACGAGGTGATCCAGCTGGCGATGATCCGTTTTGAATATGGGAAGTCCTCCGGCCGACTCGGGCGGGTGCTCGATATCTTCGATCGCTTACGCGAGCCTACGAAGCCGATAACGCCCGAGATCACCAAGCTCACCGGCATTACCGACGAGATGGTTGCCGGGCAGGTGATCACCGACCAGGAGGTGGCTGCCTTTATCGGCGATGCGGTGCTGGTCGTGGCCCATAATGCCTCCTTCGACAGGCCATTCACAGAGAAGCACTGGCCCGTTTTCGAGAACCTCGGCTGGGCCTGCAGCTTGAACGAGATCGATTGGCGCGCCGAGGGCTTCGAGGGATCAAAGCTGGGGTTCCTGGGCTTGGCCTCGGGGTTCTGGTTCGAGGGTCACCGCGCGATCAACGACGTCTGGGCATTGGCCGAACTTCTTGCCCGCCCGCTGCCGGTCAGCGACCAGCTTGGGCTGGTGGCGCTGCTGGAGCATGCCCGCCGGCCGATGAGCCGGGTCTGGGCGATCGACGCACCCTATGAGTCACGGCTCCTCCTAAAGGCTCGGGGCTACAAATGGTCCTCCGGCGAAAAGGGCGCACCCCGGGCCTGGTTCAAGGATATTGCGCGTGCCGACGTTGATGCCGAGGGAGAGTTCCTCGTCTCTGAGTGCCTCGCTCCTCGGCCCAGTTTGAAGTTCGTGCCGGTCTCGCCACGGGACCGATATTCGGCTCGTGCCTCGATGGGCTGAAAGTCAGTAGTGCTGACATTTCATGGGCAATCAAAGTCAATTTAATTAACCAAGTTTATGGCGCTCAGCTATTGAAGATCTTGAGCTTGAGCGAATCTGTGAGACCCAACTTCCGTAGCAAGAAGGAATGGTTCTTTGACAGTTTATGAAATGCCCGCACGGGCTTTCGTGGCGGCACATGTTGCTGTCCGCTCACGTGCTTATTCCACCATGATCGAGTTCGAGGCGAGCGGTGGCGCTTTTCGCCTCAAGCGCATTGCCTCACGGCCGCATGCCGGTCCCGTCTATACGATGGAGCCAAAGGGGAACTTGGTCGTCGCCGAGGCGCTCGGCGGTGAGGGTGTGATCATCCTTCATGAGGCCGAGCCCGATGCCGAGCGGGCCCTCAAGGATCGTCGAGCCCTGGCACGCCGATCGCATCCGCAAGGGACTCAAATTGCGGGCCTGATCACCGCCGGCCAGCGGATCGCCTTGAGGTCGCGACACTCGAGCTTTCAGGCATGGACACGGTCTCAGAAGCTCGGTGTCGGCGCCGCCCTAGGTCTGGCGTTCCTGCTCTTCGATTACCTCCATAGCACCGGCCGTTTGTCGACGGAAGGCCTGAGGCTGAGCCTGCTCAGTGTCGAGCTGGTCTTCGATGTCGAGAGCACCAGTCGCGCCAAGCGTTCGAAGCAGATGGCCTGAGGGGAGGGCGAGCAATGGGCTACAACAGCATCCGTTTGCGTTTCGCGTTGCCGATGGAAAAGCCGGCTGGCATCCTCGTTTTGGAAGCCCGTTTGGGCTACGGCGAGGACGCCTTTTCGGTGATCGATCTGTCTTTCACGAGCATGGCCGATACCACCGAGTCCGGCCGCCTGACCGCGGCGCTGCTCTCCGCTGGGATCGGCAGCAGGTGCATGATCGACCGCGTTGTCGCCGACGTTTGCGCGATCGGCGACGACCAGAATGACGAGGTGATCTGGTCGACGATTCTGCCCCCTCTTGGGGCGCATCCGCCCACCCTGAATGAGGCGAGGGTGGCGATCGTCGAACGGTTGAATCGCTCGGGGTTCCAGCGGCCGACTGCGCTGCAGGCGACGCCTCTGGTCCGAGTGTTGGCATCTTATGTGCTGGTGCTGACCCTGCTCAGGCGGATGTTTTACATCAGCCAAGATCAGGAAGACGCGAGTCTGATAGAGCTGGAGACCGGCCTGTTGTTTGAGGGCATTAAGGGCATTTAGGGGTCGACGATCCGAAGGGCGATCTCCGTCCGCTCAGGCTGTCGTTGAGGGTAGAACAGAAGAGGCAGTCGGTTCATCCGGCTGCCTCTTTGCTGTTTAGAGTCGGGGCCGGAGGCGGAACATTACGAAAACATTTCGGAGGTTTCATTGGCGCTGCTAGCGTCACCTTGACCATTCTCACCGTTGGAAGGTTGCCAACATGGGAGAAGGAAGAATGGATCGAGAGTTACGCCGACAGATCGCTCTCAAACGCGAGGATGCTCGTCTGCAGCGAGAGCTTGAAGAGTTCAAGTATGTATTGGGGATAGAACGCGAGGCGGCGGTTCTAACCGGCCGGCTGTTTGAACAGGGCCGGTCCCATCTCTTTGGCAGCCTCAAATGGCTTCTGAGCGGCGTCATCTTGATGCATGCGGCTTTCGTCTCGGCGATGCTTAGCTATTACAAGCCTTATGATGCCCATAGCACCTTCCGATTGTTTTACGTGAACATCTTTGATGTTCGGCAAAGGCTCCTGTTTTCCGCCATGCTGTTGGCGGGGGGCTTTGCCGGATTGTTCCTATACGCGAGCGTCTTCCTGCAGGATGTGTCGAGCTTTAGAGATCGTGCGGTTTTCCGTCAGAAGCTGAACAAAACGTGGGCCGGTACCTATGCCATAGGGATGTCAGGCGCGCTGCTCTGCACCGCAGTTTCGGGTCTCAGGCTTCTTCAGTTGATTTTGGACTATGTCCGGTTCGATGTCCTGCCTATCGGCCTGGATTAGTCGGCCTGACAACCCCGCCTCATCGAAGAATTGACGATTCCCTGGCCTGACCATGGCTATCCGCGCCGCTGGGCGCAGCACAACACAGAGATAGAAATATGGATCGAGAGTTACGCCGGCAGATCGCGCTCGAGAGAGCGAAGCTCGAGATGCAGAAGGACCTCGAAGACTACCGGTATCAGCGGGGTGTCGAGCGGGACATCGTCGCCTCATATGGGCGCGTGTTGGAGCTTTGTCTTTCGACAAAATTGGCCGTGTTCAAATGGTATATGGCGGCTGTCGGTGCGGCTCACTTCGCCTATCTGACGGCACTTTTCACGGCGCTCAAAATAGACGATTTGAAGAGCGTGTTCCGGAAGCTTTATGTCGGTGCCAGCGGGGATTATTTGGTCTCCCTCGGCCTGCTTGCAGCGGCTGGTTCTCTTTATACCCTGTGGGTTGGCTGCATAATGCCGAACATCCATAAGTACCGTGATCGCACCTATTTTGATCAGAAGATGAACTGGTGGCTCGCAGGCGCGAACGGTCTGCTGCTGGCGGTCACAGAGATCTGCGTACTTGCTTCGGGTTTTACGTTGTTTTTGCTGATCGTTAGACGCTTGGGTCTATAGGCGGATCGGTCTGAGGTCAGTGTTGGCGACCCGGCTCATTTTGAGTGTCGAGCCGGATATGAAACGGCAGAGCCGGATTTGGCTGGAAGGCAGCCAGCCGCTCTTCTATCGCCTGGAGTTCTGGGTGAGGTTGGCGGCCGAAGACATGGCCGATGTAGCTTTCGACCCCAAGCTCAACGCTCGTTCGGAGCGCGGGAAAGAGGATTAGGCTCTTGCCGTGTCTCAGCCTCTCGGCGTCGGCGCGCTGGATGAGGTCACGGTCCAGGATGCCGATGATCGCGCCGCGCTGTTGGGAGAAGTCGATGGCCAGCAGCGCGCCTTCTGCGGTCAGAGTGACCGTCAATGTGATCCCGTATTTGTGACCCATCATCATCGGGTTGGGCTTCCCGGCATAATCCATCATCCCCGAGCCGCGCATATTGGGCGTGGGAGCGCCGGGACGGATGGTGAAGGCCTTGCGGATTTCGGCCGCGCAGTGACCCTGCAGGGCTCGATCACCGAACCAGGCGAAGCCTACGCCCCGAGCAAGCTTGGCGATGAAGCGATAGTCGGCGTCTAGGTTGACGCTGCTGCGAACGCCGAAGTTGGCCTCGGCGAGCTGTGTTTGGAACACCGCAATGCGCGCCCGGTCGAGTTCGTCGGACTGGGTGAAGCCCATCTCAGCAGGGTCGCCATCAGGCATCGCGTCACCAAGGATCTTCCGGACCTTTCTTCTGGGAAATGAGTCCCGAAAGCTTTTCCAAGCAACGTCTGGATGGGTCGGCGTCGCCGGCGATGGAAAGTAATAGGCCCGAGATGGTCGCTTCTTGGTCGTCCGTGGGTTGCCGCCTTGGAGCCAGTAGAGATTCTCATCGTGGTGTCTGACCCAGAAGATCGATTCGCCCAGCGGGCCGAGATAATACTCGCAGCACTCGTCAGGCTTCATATCCGGTACGGCGAACTCAATCAGACCAAGGCAGTTCAGAGGGAGGCCCGTCGGGCTTTCCGGATCGTAGACCGGCGCTTCGGCGATGAGCAGGCTATCGATCGCCAGTATGCTCTTGGCGAATCCGGCGTCGACAAAAAGACCCAGGTTGGAATTGCAGTCCTTGCAGGCTCGGCGGACCTTATAGCGGTCCGGAGCATAGGCGCCGCCCATGAACTGAGGAATGACGTGCTCGAGCGTCATGTCGATGTCGGGCTTATCGAGCTCGCAGTATAGGCAGACGGGCATCGCGATCCGAAGGGTAGAGAGTTTGGTACGCTTTCAGGCGAAGAAAGTCGTCATTTGCGGCTGAATGTCGTCGATTACAGATTAAGTCTTTGAAATATTTCGATAATATTAGGATCTGGTTGCACTTGAGAAAGTGTACGGGCTTCTAAATTTTGTCGGTTGGATGAGGCGATACTGGATCTTTCCACGCGGAGTGAGCAACAAAAAAGCCACCCAGAGCGGGTGGCTTTTCTCTGAAGGTCTTCAGCTAAACGATCCTCGATCCCTTCTCAGCGCTTTCTTGACTCCTTTCGGCCTCGAACTGCGCGATGACGCGCAATAACGTTTGTTCGCGGTCGCGCCATTCCGCCTTTTGCTGGCGCAGTTCGTTCCTGGCGGTTTCGGCCATCACGGTGCTCGAAGACGGGGGTGCTCGACGAGGCTTTACGAAACCATCGGCGATTAGCTTGCGGACCCAGGTTTTGCTAACCTCGGCTTGAGTCGCGACCCAGCCGAGGTGCATGGGCGAGGGGCCGATGTCGATGAAATGCTGAACCCGCTCGATGGTGGCCTGCTTTTTCGCCGCACAAAAGTGCGCTCGACCCAGCTTATAGCTCATTTGCTCGCTCCGTCATCGTGTCAGGCACATCGCTCGATGAACCCGCATTTTGCCGTGGTCTCACAAGGCCACCCGCGATCAGTCTATGGACCCAGCGTCTGCTAATTTCGGCTTGAGTCGCAACCCAGCCGAGGTGCATGGGCGAGGGGCCGATGTCGATAAAATGCTGAACCCGTTCGATGGTGGCCTGCCTTTTCGCTTCACAAAATCGTGCCAGACGGCTTGTTTCATCGCTCATTTGCTCACTCCGTTATTGCGGGTGGAATTACCGCGCTGGGAGGCGGGTCGCAGTCTCCGGACAAATGCCTCGCTCGCTTTGATAGAGGTCGCCTTGAGCAGCGCGTCCGTATGGCCGGCCATGGCATAACGGACCGTTGATTTCATCGATCGGTGTTTGGCCTGACGGAAGGCCACGATGAAGCCTATGTCGCTATCTCGCGCCAGAGTGCTGAGCAAGAAGACCCGTCCAGTACGGAGTGCCAGCCGCATTTGTCCCTGTGTTTTTGGGGAATAACGTTCGATGTAGCGGGTCGCGATTTTGGTCAACCGATGTGCAGCCCAATGGTCCTTACCAACCATCAGAAGAGTGTCTTCACCGCTGCGTTTCCGAATTGGTTCAAAGACGCGTGAGAGTTGCCTAACAATCTCAGCTGTTCGCCGCGTCACGATCCATTTTGTCGCCAGGGGGTAGGTCTGCTCTTTGAAGACATGTCCATGGATGTAGGAGATGCTGCCTTTATCATCGAGACAGCCAGCCCCGAGATGGGCAATCTCGTTGGCTCGCAATCCTACAAGGAAGGCAATCAAGTGAGCGCCCGCTCCTTGAATGGCAGTGACGAGATGATGGCCCCGAGGTCGATCGGGCATACAGGCCTGCCAATCTCCGGGAGGGAGAGGCCGATCGAGGAAGGTTTGCACGTCGCTTTCGCTGAGCAGAGATTTTAGTCGGTCGCCATCCTTCATGACTATGTCGTAGGCGCGCTGAAGGTGACGGCCAGCCTCCTCTTTGTCGGGGATCGGCGTGGTGCTGACATTTGCCTGTCGAGCAATCAGGCCAGATCTGAGAAGAGCCAGGATATCGGCATCGCAGATCTGAAACCGGTCAATCAGTCCCGCTTCTTGAGCGTAACGCCCAAGATTGGCGATGCTGTAGATGACCCAGACAGCATCGCTCGGGCGATGGCTGAGGGTGTTCTCGATAAAGCTCGACAACTGCTGGACCGTCAGCCGCTCGAAGCAGCAGGCCTTGCCCGTCAATTCTAATACATATTGCCGAAGCGCATTGATCTGCTGAATCAGCTGCCGGATTGATGACGGGAGGTTTTGTCTATCTGTAAGGTAACGATACGCTAGCAATTTGCAGGCATTCAACTGCACTGACCATTCATTCTCGGTGAGATCCAGGTCGCGAATGATGAGGTCGGCCCATTTGAGCTCCGTGCACCAGTTGCGCCCAAATTGAATGGCGTAATGCTCTCGGAAATCCCATACGGGAGCCTCAAATTTCGACAGTGAGGTTGCTGTGCTCGGTAGGCGATATTGGGTCAGAATCGGGAAGGTCATGCTGCTTTTCCTTTGACAAAAAATTGCTCGGTGACGTCTTCAAGAATTGCCAAGGCATCGATGTCCGAAATGGACGTCGTGTGATAGCGCGACGAGCTCTCAGACGCCGGGTTGGGGTGTCCAAGCCGGTCTATCGGTTCACCAGTCAAAGCCCGGCCGCGCTTACCCAGAATCTCGCGTTGAAATAGGGCGCGCAGCGTGCGTCCTGCATTGTCGCCAAAGCCCGGAATTTTTAGCCCGTGACTGATTTCGGAGATCAATTCGCTGATGCTGGCGCCGTCGTCGGGGTCGATCGCCTTAACCACGCCCCGCCAATCTTCCCAGACCCAGAAGCTGTTGCGGTAGCGTTTCAGCCGGCTACGGACGGTCGCGGCAGCTCGATCATAAGTCTCGAGAATATCGGCGATTTTCTCGATATTGGCTGCCGGGATTCCCAGCAGAATACTGGCTTCACCAGCCCGGTTCTTTTGCTCGAGCAACACAGGTTGAGTCGTCGGCAGAAGTTCTAGGGTTGATGTCTGGGTGACCTTGCCAAGAGCACTTGGATTCAGGCCGCTGAGGCGTATGACGGCCAGACAGGTCATCCCCAAATCGGTGCGCGAAGGGCCGAGTTGCAGGGATTCGGTTTTGAAGTGATTGAACCACCTCATGAGTGCCGTATCGAACTGCTCGATCGTTTTCGCAGATGGGAGTTTCAGGGCTCGCGGAGGAGGAGCGAAGGTGTATTTCGGAAGCATCACCTGTCGAAAGCCCGCGATCTGATACAGCAGGCTCCTGGCACTGGTGTAATAACCGTCGACCGTGGAGGGGGCGATTGCACCGAGGTTGATTGCCTTTAACCACACCTGGATCAGCGCATGAGCGAGCTCAGCGTCGACATCGTCGGAATTAGACAGCGAAGCGCGGTCAAGCGATGCCGTGGCTGCATCCAAAGCCTCCGCGATGTGGGGGATGCTGGCTCGGTAATTGCGGAGCGTGACCACGCTCTTTCCGCCGGCGCCGTAGGACAGGGTTTCAACTAGCAACGCAGCCGTTTCGGACTTGGCTACGACATGGGTGAAATCGACCTCAGCACCCGTCGCACAGACGAGTTTCATTGCTGATCTCCTTTTACTCGGTTGAGGATGACGACCGTCCGCCTGACTGCACTCTCTTGCGCAGAGAGGCCGACCGGGTGGATGTAGATTCTCCCCGTCTGCGGGGATTCGTGATTGAGGCGTTCGCTGACCGCCAGACGAGCGTCAGGGCCTTCGCCGTTCTCCGTCAGCAACTGAAATTCGTAGCTGGCCGCGATGTGGCGCATCAGATGAGGATGGACTGAGAGGTCGAGCCCAGCCTTGACCGCAGCCCGCTTCAAATACCCGTTGAAGGCCTTGCCATTCAGCTGACGACCGTGGTGATCGAGCATGCCGGCCGCCTTCAAACGGCGAACCAAAGGGGCGATCTCGTCCGGCAGAAGCAGATCGACTAACTTTTGTTTGCCCTTGCCAGCTACGGTCTCGACAGAACCGTTCTTCATCCTGACGCCGGAGGTAGGGCTCCATTGCCGGATCATGCGTAACACTTCGGATATCCGCCCGGCGGTACCGATGCAGATCAGAGTCAGGTCCTGATAGACCTGTGGCAGTGCTGCTATGAGGGCCGTGATCTCATCTGGACTAGGGATGATCCGAGGGCGGGCTTTGCTGTCCCGGCCCTCCGAAAAGCTCATATAAACGTTGCCGTGCTCATCGCGCTTTGGCTGGCCCGGCGGTATGGGATTGCTCTCTATGTTGCCGCTTCGAGCAAGATGCTCCATTGCCCACCAGATCGTTCGCCACTGAGAAGCTCGGGTCTTCTGGCGGCGGCTTTTCCCTTGGGAATTTCCTTCTCGGAAGGCGCGATCAATCTGTTGGCGGAACGACCGCCAGATTTGCGGGGTGATCGCAGAGGGCAGATGCTGATGTTCGGCCATATAGCCGGCGAGCTGAGCCAAGATGTAGGCGCGCTGGGTCAGCGTCGTTGCTGCATCCCCCCGCGACCGAAACAGCACCAAGGCAGTATTGATCAAGTGGCTCCAGGTCAGGGCGACCGGGTCCAGAGAGACTGATATTACTGTTGGGAAATCTTCATCGATGTAAACTGAATAGACGTTACCCATATCGATCTCCATGACAAAGCAACGCTGAAGACCAAGTGGTCCAGCATCACCGCGTCAGTCAAATCGATTGGATTTCGTCTGGAGAACGGCTATCGCCGTCTTGACATCGGATGCACTCAAGGAATCATGTTCGCATTTCGTTCGCAACATATTTTTGTGAGGACTCTGCACTTTTTTGAGATGGTCGGATTTCTGAAGGCTGCGGAGGCTATTCCGGTACGCATGGCGATGGGCACTATTCGGCCAGGCTTCAGCCGTGGCGGCATCGATCAAGAGCGCGAGTAGGCAGCGCTGGAGAAGGCAGGTGACATCGAGCGCCGGAAGCGCGACCTGGTCACCAGCCAGGCGCGCGAGCGCCGCGTGAATGGCAGCAAGGGTCAGCCGGCTGCTGGTGATCTGAGTGTCCTGCTCCCAGATCAGGACTCGGTGAAGCGGATCGTCCGTTGCGGCGAGAAACCGCAGGGATTCGGCGAAGCGCAGGAGGGCCAGGTCCTGCTGCTCTTCACGGGTCGCCACGAGCGTCGCAGCGATCGGGGAGTGATCCCACTGCAGATCCCAAACGGCGAGGAGCGGCAACGGGCTGTCACCGGAGACGAACTGCTGGACCGTATCGATGCGATACCCAGCGCCGGCGGTCGGCGGCAAGGGATAGGCGTCGACGACGGTCAAAGCGGTCAGTTGGCTGATGCCGAGAGGATCGCGGTCGGCGGCGAAGCTGACGGAAAGATAACGTGCTGGCAGTAGGCCCATTGTGCCCTCTCCATGATGGGGAGGGGGCAGATAGGGAGGGCGGATTCAGATGAAAAGAGAGATTTCTAATAACATGTGTTAAATCAAAGACATACTATGTGATCGCTACTCAGCAACACACCTGTCTGGCCCTAGCGGCTTTGACAGGTCAATCCGCCCCTTGCCATCTTTCTTGAAGCAGGGGCTGACGGCTTAGCTCCCTTGTCGGGGAGCTGGCGGCTAGGGACGGAGCGCGATCAATCGACGTAAAACATGTCCGGATATTTCGCGGCAAGATCTCCCGCGATTATCTGTTCCTGTTCCGAAAGCGACTCCAATTCGAAACCGAGTCTGATGTGAGACTCTAGGACGGATTGGTCACCAACGCGCTCCTCCGCAGACCTGTCTATCCAGGCTCGGCTGAACCAGTTTTGGGGTTGGACGGCGGTGATGTACGGCTCAACCCGCAAGCGGGGGACTTGAGCGAGGAGGGCGGCGAGCTGCCTTTTTAGATATGCGGCATGTTCAGCTGGCAAGTCCCCCTCCAGGGTCTCCAGAAGGCCTTTGGCCTTCACTTCGCAAAAGTCATAGAAGTTCGCTCTGGCCCAAATGAATCCGTAAGTTTCTGGGACGTAGAACGTATTGGCTGTGTCTGGTCGGCCGCTCGGAGTTCGGAGCGTGATCCAGTAGCCGGAAGTCTCCCCCTTTTCGTCGGCTTCAAAGACGACCCTGTGGATGATGCGCCGGGTGAGTTCAGCGGCTTGTTGGCGCTCCAGGTATCGCTCTTCGTTATCTTCCTCGTCCGTATCGACGAAGGCACGATTGATCAGATCGAGGATGCTCTCGTTGTCCTTTGAAGCTTCCCTCTTCTCCTGCTCGATAATATTAACTTCCTTCTCGAGGTTTAATTTTTTCTCCTCGAGTCTGTTGATCTCAAGCTGATTGTTTAAAAGCTCATTTTCGATAACCGTGATTTTGATGCCAGCCCGCTTCTGGGTGGCCATCAGATCATCTTGAGCGCTGTTCAACTCCATGAGCTCGCGCTTAACGGTCGCCAGTTCTCGATGAAGAGTCGGCATCTCGTCGATCGGTAAATGGGCGGCACGAAAGGCATCGACGGAGTGGAAGATGTGAATAAAGGCCGCTTGGAAGTTATGCCGGGTCTTGGGCGATTCGCAGGGCAGGCCGCGCCTAGCGGCGCCACACAGCAGCTTTCGCATCATCTTGCCATCGCGTTTGCGGCGTTCACCGGGGTTCCAGTGTACGAGCGGCCCACCGCATCCTCCGCAAAAGGCAACTTTCGAGAATGGGGAGGACGCCTTTTGGCCGGTCCGGCCTCTTATTTTTAGATTGGCGCGGCCTTCCATCGATCGCTGCGCGGCGAACCAAAGATCGTCTTCAATGATTCGAGGATAGTAATCCTTAATTGGCGGGCCAGATGGTTTGCGGCCCTCCGGAGTTTCTTCGTGGGGGTGATAAACTCCCAGCACCCCATCACTGCCTAAGATCTTCTGGACGGTCGAGATGTGCCAGGATTTGCCATATCTGAAGGTTGGCACCTTCTCTTCGTTGAGGCGCTTGGTAATGCTGTGCTTACCGAGCCCCATGGCAGATTCCCTGAAGATCCGACGCACGATCTCTGCGCGGGCTTCGATGATCACATAGCGCTTCTTTTTATTGGCATCTACGACCAGGTCGAGCCATCCAGGCATCGATCGGCTGATGGGCTCTAGATTCTCTCGGGCGAGACGGCGCTTGTTTGCCCAGGCGTCTCCGACGCGCACTGACTTGTAGGAAGATTCGCTGTGAGCTTGTTTCAATGCGCCAAGGATATTGTAGAGCTTGCCGTCGTCGTCGACGTTTTCCTGGCTGTAGATCTGACCATCGATGCCGGTCACGATCTTGAGGCCGGCCTCTAAAAGGTCCTGGATGCGTTTAAAGCCCTGCGATGGTTTCTCGCGTCCTAGTCTATCGAAGGCTTCAATGACGAGAACGCTACCGGGCGGAATCTCGCCTTGCTTGACGCGAACCAAGAAGCGGCCCAACGCGCCCTTCTTCATGTGGGCCGCTTTGAAGCCCGATAGACCTTCGTCTTTTATGGTTTCATCGAGTGTTAGACCGAGCTTATCGGCCCAGCGTTGGGCGACCTCCATCTGTCGCCGTGTCGAGTCGCCCAGCGCCTGTTCTGGCGTTGAAAATCGCAGATAGCTTATGATCTTTGGCTCAAATGACGACATCGGGGAAACCTCACGACTACTCGATTCAGGTTAGCCGCAGGCCTTTCTCTGATCCAGGACTATCGACCATATGCTCCTCAAGTTTGGTCCGCCGGGATTCCTCGACCGTCACCTGGCCATGGGGCAGGGCAGGCGGGGCGGCGGGTTCCGGGATGCTCTCCAGGTAACGCTCGGCCCAATTGGCGATCACGCCGGCGGCATATTTGGCATCGGCGAGCTGTGTGAGCAGATGGTCGGCCTTGTCGAGCGAAATGAAGCTCTTGGGGTGATGGGCCGCCTCATAGATCTGGCGGGCATTATCGATGCCGACGACATCATCCACCGGTGAATGCAGCACCAGCAGCGCGCGGCCCAGATGGGCGATGCGCTGCTTCTGATCATGTTGGGTCACATCCTCGAGGAAGCTTTTGCGGATGGTGAAGGGCCGGCCGGCGAGATTGACCAGGGCCTCGCCCTTCTCCTCGATCTCCGGCACCTTGTCGCCGAACTGATGGATGATATGGCCAACATCGAAGGGCGCGCCGATGACGGCCACTGCCTTCACTTCCGGCACCGATCCGGCAATCGCCAGCACGGCGGCCCCGCCCAGGCTATGGCCGATCAGCAGCGACGGTGCCCGGTCGGTCTCGCGCATATGGGTGATCGCAGCCATCAGATCGGCGAGGTTCGACGAGAAATGGGTATTGGCGAAATCGCCCCCGCTGCCGCCCAATCCGGTGAAATCGAAGCGGATGGTCGCGATGCCTTGGGCTGCCAGAGCGGCGGCAATGCGGGCTGCGACATGGATGTCCTTGCCGCAGGTGAAGCAATGAGCAAAGAGCGCATAGGCCCGCACCGGTCCCTCGGGCAGATCCAAGCGGGCGGCCAGCTTATGGCCGTCCGCACTGGGAAAGTCGAAACGTTCGACGGGCATAGCGGACCTCCCGGTTTCTTTTTGTTGGAACGCCCAGCCTAGAGGCAAACGAGAAAACGCCGCAATCCTTGGGCAGGGTTCTTCTTAAAAAAGGAGAACCTCCATGCGTCTTGTCCCGATCCTGCTGGTTACCGCCGCCACCCTCGCGAGCCCCGCGTTTGCCTCCTCGCCGGACGCTTGGGCCGCCTTTGCGGGCGAGGTGACGGCTGCTTGTGTCGCGGCCAGCGAATTGAAGGATGCCAAGCCGGTTTCGGCACAGATCCTCTTTCCGGGGGAGCGCCAGCAGGCCGCGGTGCTGATTGGCGGCATTTATCCCCAGCCCCATATGAACGGCGCGTCCGGGACCGTGCTGTGCCTTTACGATCAGAAGAGCGCGACGGCCCAGGTGCAGGAGGCCGCTGGCTGGCAGGCGCCTCTTACGCAGCCTTAAAGAGGCGGATCTCCACCGGCTCCAGGCGATTACGGACCTGGACGGAAGGGCCTTCTGTATAGCGGATGAGTACATCGCTGACTCGGGGGTCGGGCTGGGCAGCGATGATCAGGGCGTGGCTTGCGACGATCGAGGTTGCATGTTCGCGATTGAGCTGCTCTAGGCGGCTTGCGACATTCACGCAGTCGCCGACTACTTGATATTCGAGCGAGCGGCCATCGCCGAGGTTGCCGACCGCGCACAGCCCGTAATGCAAACCGATGCCGACAGTCACCGGCTTATGCCCGGCAGCGCGGCGCTCTTCGCTCCAGCGGTGCATTTCTTCCAGCAGCGCATGGGCGCAGATGAGGGCGCGGGCGGCATCATCATCCCGGGCATGAGGCGCGCCATAGGTGATCTTCACGGCGTCGCCGATGAATTTCTCCATCACGCCGCCATGGCGGAACACCACCTCGGCGACGCGGGTGTGATATTCGCGCAAAAGCCCCATCAGTTCGACGGCGCTTAGCTTTTCCGAGAGGCTGGTAAAGCCGATGATATCCATGAAGAGGATCGCGACTTTCTGCTGTCGGATCTCGTTCAGTATGGCCGGGGCTGCCGCTAGACTCTCGGCCACTTCCGGCGGGAAATAGCGCGCGAGGTTCGATTTCCCGACCTCGGCCGCAATCGACCGCAGCAGTAGACGGCGTCCACGCCAGACCGCGACCGCCAAAAGACCGGTCGAGAGCAGCAGGGCGACGATCTGATTGAGATAGACCAGCACACTCATATAGCGGGGTTCCAGCATGCGCAGGATGTCTTGCTGGATAACACTGCGACTGGGGTCCGGGGTCCAGGGCGTGAGGTAGTTGACGGTTTCGGGTTGGAAGAAGAAGAACCAGAAGCCCGCACTCCAGGCCAGCGCCGCCGCAAACCCGGACCAAATGACCAGCAGGGGCGAAAAGCTCAAGGTCGCGAGCCCGAGATAGATGAAATAATAATTGAAGTTCTGGAAGCGCATGTTGAGCTGCGGCGTCCAGACCTCGGAGATGAAGGGGCTGGGGACGACCAGCACCCAGGTCAACAGCAGGGCATCGACCGTCATCAAGGTCGCCTGTACCCGCGCCAGATTGTCGGTATGGCAGATGAGGCGCGGCAGCCAGCCCAGCGCTGTGAAGGTTGCGCAGATCGCGACGTAATAGAGGGTCTGGCCGCCTTGGGTCGAGACCAGAGCCCAAAGGGCAATCGCCGCCATCGCTGCTGTGCGCGCCCAAACGGCGACCTGCAGGCCCTTGCGTTCGGCCTTGATCAGAAGTGGGGTGTGGATGGTGGGCTCTTTGAAAGCGGACGTCGGCATAGGATGCCCCCCAAATGACCGTGCGGCTTGATCCTATTCTGCCATGGGAAATGTGACGACCGTTAATTCAGTCGTGCCGATTTCTTGCCTAATCCTCCGAATCTGAGAAGATAAGGGGATGAACGAGCCCCTAGAGCGACAGCAAAGAGACCTGGCGGACCTGATCGCCCGCCATGTTGCCGGCGATGGTATCCATAGCACGGACATCGCGCCGATGGCCTTGATCCGCAGCGACCGGCCGACCCTTCCGGTCCATGTGCTGCATCAGCCCGCCGTCTGCATTGTCGCTCAGGGTGCAAAGCAGGTGATGCTGGCCGATCAGGTTTTCCGCTATGGCCCGTCGCAATTCCTGGCGGTGACGGTCGATCTGCCGCTTGTCGGCCAAGTGATTGAGGCGACACCTGCGGTGCCGTACCTGTGTTTCCGCCTCGATATCGATCCCGGCCTGCTGTCGGCGCTGATCACCGAAGCCGATCTGACGGTCGCCGGCGGGGGGGATACGATGGGCCTGTCGCTGGCGCCGGTGGATGGCGGACTGCTGGATGCCGCGATCCGGCTGGTACGGCTGCTGGATAAGCCCAAGGATATCCCGATCCTGGCGCCACTGGTGATCCGCGAAATCCTCTATCGCCTGCTCTCCAGCGACTATGGCCCGACCTTGCGCCAGATCGCGCTGGCCGACAGTCGCCTGCATGCCATTAACCGGGCGATCAATTGGCTAAAACAGAATTATGCCGAACCCTTCCGCATCGAAGCGGTGGCAGGCGAAGCACATATGAGCCCCTCGACCTTCCATCATCATTTCAAGGTGGTGACGGCGATGAGTCCGCTGCAGTACCAGAAGCAGATCCGTTTGCAGGAGGCGCGTCGGCTGATGCTGGGGCAAGCGATGGATGCGGCGACGGCCAGCCATTGGGTCGGCTACGAAAGCCCCTCGCAATTCTCGCGCGAATATAGCCGCCTCTTCGGGGCGCCGCCGTCGCGCGATATCGCCCGCCTGAAGACGGCACCTGCGCAGGAACGTATCAGCGCTTAAGAAAAAGGGCGGCATCGCTGCCGCCCTCGCCTCGTCATTGTTCCTTACGGAACCTATCGGGTCCGGCGCTGAGCACCCCATCCTCGATTTTGCCACTGGCTGTGAAGCCGCTATCGTCGAAGAACTCCAGCTTGGTGCCGTCGACCGTATAGCGGCCTTTGTAGGCGCTTTTGCGATTGCCGCGCGCCTCGTCGTAGCGCCCGTTTGGTAGCAGTTCCAGGCGGATGTGGCCGTCGGGGCTGACCCACATGCCGAGGATCGAAGGGTCTGTCATGGTCTCACCATAGGCGGGGGCCGCGATGACGGCGGCAAGGAGAAGAGCTTTGGAAAGCCGGCTCATGGGAAGCCTCCTGATCAATAGGGGCTGGCGGTCGGGCGAACGATGATTTCGCTGACATCCACCTCGGCCGGCTGGCTGACGGCATAGAGGATGGCATTGGCGATGGCGCTCGCCGGGATTGCGGTTTCCCGGAAGCTCTTCATCCCCTCGCGGCTGCCTTCATGGGTGATGGTCTCGGCGAGCTCGGAGGTGGTGACGCCGGGGCAGATGGTGGTGACGCGGATCTTGTCGGTTTCCTGCCGCAGCCCGTCAGAGATGGCCCAAACGGCAAATTTCGTGGCACAATAGACGGCCGAGGTCGGAAAGACCTGATGGGCACCGATCGACGCGATATTGACGACATGGCCGGCGCTCTGGGCTTCCATCAGCGGCAGGCCGGCGGCGATGCCATGCAGGACGCCGCGGATATTGACGTCGATCATGCGGTCCCATTCGTCGATCTTGAGAGCGTTCAAGGGCGAGAGCGGCATGAGGCCGGCGTTATTGACGAGCACGTCGATGCGGCCGAATTCGGCTTCAGCAAATTTGACGAAAGCCTCCATGTCGGCGAGGCTCGTCACGTCGAGGGCGCGGAAGCGGACGTTGCCGCCGGCGGCTGCGATTTCGGCCGCCAGGGCTTCCAGCCGGTCGGTGCGACGGGCGCCCAGGATGACATTGGCGCCGGCAGCGGCCAGCACACGGGCGGTGGCTTCGCCGATGCCGCTGCTGGCACCGGTGATGAGGATGGTTTTTCCAGTGATGTCGGTCATGTCGGCGACTCCTGTCAGGGGTGATCGTTGGTGGGATCACCTTGGGCCGAATCGCCGCAGGGGCGGTATCTCACCGCTCCGGAATGTTTGCCTGATCCTCCGAAGAGGAAAAATTTTAAATAATAGCCGTTGATTGTGTGTCCATCAAAAATAGTGATGCGGGTCCTTTAAGGTTGTTTAAGATTTTTGGACTATACAGCCTCTGTGCTCTTTCAATGAACGCCAAGCGTTCGGCAAATAAGCATCGTTCTTTTACAAACGTTCGGTGAGCGCCATGTCCATCCGGGTTATGCTTAACACTTCGTTACTATTGATCGCCATCTTGGTGGGTGGCCTCGGCGGACTTGTGGGCTGGCGCCAATCGATTCAGATCAGCAATGCCAGCGAGGCACGGGAGCGGGTTGCCGTCTTCCGGTCCATGGCGGTGATTGCCCAGAACCTCTCGTCCGAGCGCGGTGGTATGACTGGTGTTCTGGCGGCCGCGCCGAATTCGCCGGCCGTTGCCGGCGCCAATAAGACGCTGTCGGATAACCGGGCCGCTCTCGATCAGGCGTTTGGTGATTTCGATACGGTGGTTGCCCAACAGGGCTTTGCCGATCGCCATCGTGCCATTCGCGATATCAAGGGGCTGCGGGATCGCTTGATGGTCTTCCGCAAGGAAACCGCCGATGCGGTTGCCTTGCCGCTCGATCAACGCGGGCCGCTTTTGAAGAAGCTGACGGCGGACAACATCCAGATGCTGACCGATATCGGCGCTTACATGCGCGATCAGCAGGCGCATCTCTCGACCTTAATGGGTGGGGCGGCGCAGATGATCGCTCTGGCCTCGACCGCCTGGGATTTCCGCGATCAGGCCGGCCGTCATGCGACCTTCTTCACGACGGCGCTTGGCGCCGGCAAGCCGATGACGGATGCCGGTCGCATTGCGGTTGCCCGTCAGCAGGGGGTCGTCGACCGTATCTGGACCGAACTCGAACCCTATCAGACCAACCCCGATGTCTCTGACGCCTTGCGTCAGGCGACCGCTGCCGTTGCCAAGGTGCAGGTCGGCGAGCTGGGTGATGTGCGCACGAAGCTGGAAGAAGGCTTCACCACCGGTACCTATTTCATCGATGCGACCGAATTCCGCCGCCGCATCCAGGCCGGTTTCGGCGCCATCAATAATATGCGCGATGCCGCAATCGTCGAGGCCGAAGGCGTCGTTGCCGCGGCCTATTCGACGGCTCTCTGGAGCTTTGCCATTGCGGCCGTTGCCGCCGTGGTGGTGCTGGCTGTCGTGATTGTCGTAGCCGTCCTGGTGCGCCGCCGGGTGACCGTGCCGCTGGATGGCTTGACCGTTACCATCCGCAAGATCGCCGAAGGTGCCCGCGACCTCGCCGTCGATTTTGCCAATCGGACCTGCGAGATGGGGACGCTGGCCAAGGCGATCATCATACTGCGTGATAATGCCGCGAAAGCGGATCGCCTGGCCGCCGAAGAGGCCGAGCAGCAGAAGCAGAAGCTGCTGCGCCAGCAGCGGGTCGATGGCTTCATCTCCAGCTTTGAAATGGCGGTCGGCGGAGTGCTAGGCGCTATGTCGGGCGCGGCGGGCCAAATGCAGCAGACCGCTACCCAGATGAGCCGCACGGCCAGCGATACCAACGAGCAGGCAACCACCGTTGCGGCCGCCTCCGAACAGGCCTCGGCCAATGTGCAAACCGTCGCGGCGGCGTCCGAAGAACTCACCAGCTCGATCCATGAGATCAGCCGCCAGGTGCAGGAATCGGCCGAAATAGCCCTGCGTGCGACCAGCGAGGCCGAGCGTACTGCCGGTCAGGTGCGGGCCCTACGGGCTGCCGCAGAACGCATTGGCGAGGTCGTGAAGCTGATCAATGATATCGCGACCCAGACCAATCTTCTGGCCTTGAACGCCACCATCGAAGCGGCCCGCGCCGGGGAAGCCGGCAAGGGTTTCGCGGTCGTTGCGAACGAGGTGAAGAACCTCGCGAGCCAAACCGCCAAGGCAACCGAGGATATCTCGACCCAGGTGGCCGGCGTGCAGGCGGAAACCGCGACCGTGGTCGCCTCGATCGAGGATATCGGCCGCACGATCCATCGCATGAACGACATCGCGTCGGGCGTCGCGGCGGCGGTCGAGGAACAGGGCGCCGCCACCCAGGAAATCACCCGCAACGTCCAGCAGGCAGCAGCCGGGACCCAGCAAGTCTCTTCCAGCATCGTGGATGTAACCCAGGGCGCCCGCCAGACCGGTGAAGCAGCCGGCCAGGTGCTGGGCGCTTCGGACGAACTGGTCCGCCAGGGCGATCACCTACGCGTCGAGATTGAGGGCTTCCTCGGCAATATCCGCGCCGCGTAAGCGGCGCTTGGCCGGAGGGGTCATCTGCGTCGTTGCCCGGAATGCTCGGATCCTCACGTACAGGAAGTACGCTGCGGTCCTGCGCTCCCCGGCGCCTAGCATCTGACCCCTCCGGCCGTCGCTTCTAAAGCGGTAGCAACGAACGCCCTCATCTCTAGCCGGCTTTAAAAGTGAAGGCCGGCGAACGAGCGCCCTATGCCCGAGCCATTTCTTCGAACTTAGCGTAGAGAATGCCTTCTTCCTTGCGCAGGCGGGCATTCAGCATGGCGTGCATGCGGCCAAAGTCGCGGGCGAATTCCATGCCCGATCCGCCATCCTTGTATTTGTCGAAGAAGCCGAGGACCTGCCCGCCCAGATCGCCCATCTCGTCGGCGAAATGGTCGGCGGTCTCGGCCTGGGCACCCCGGTCATGGGCGAGGCGCTTGAAGTCCGGATAGAATTCCCGGTCTTCGCGCTGGATGTGATCGACGAAGAGGGCCCGGGCCGCCAGAAGTGTCTGGCGCCCCGTTTCCGTCCCGATCCCTTCTTGCCGCACACGTTCCAGCACAGCCCGCAATTCGGCATGGTCATGCTTCAGACGGCTGACGATTTTCGGCATGGTGGGATCTCCTGTTAGGCGAGCGCTTCGGCCGGGCCGAAGAATTCATAATGGATCCGGTCGGTCGGGATCTTGAGGGCTTGCAGACCGTCGATCACGGCGCGCATGAAGGGTTTCGGCCCGATGATATAGGCGGCGACATCGCTGCCAGATCCCACGGCCTCGGCCAGGATTTCCGGCGTAATGAAGCCGGTGAAATCGGGGTTATCCTCGGGGTGTGGCTCGCTATAGCCAAAGACCGCCCGCAGGTTCGGGTTCGTCAACGCCAGGGCTGCTACCGCGCCGCGGAAGGCATGGGTCCCGCTGTTCAAGGCCGCATGCAGATAGGTCACCTTGCGGCCTTCGGCCAGAGCTTGCTTCACCATCGGAATGGCCGGGGTCTGGCCGACACCGGCGGTGATCAGCAGGATATCGCCGCCGGGCTTCAGGGTGAATTCGCCGGACGGCGGATAGATCTCGATCTCGTCGCCGACGTTAAGGTGATCATGCAGGAAGCCCGATGCATGGCCCTGGGGTTCGCGCTTGACTGAAATCCGATAGCTGCGGCCGTTCGGCAGATCCGAGAGGCTGTAATTGCGATGGGTCACTTGACCGTCGATGGTCAGCTTGAGGCCGAGGAACTGGCCGGGCTGGAAGTCCATCAGGTCACCGCCGTCGGCAGCTTCGAAATGGAAGGAGGTGATGATGTCGCTTTCCTTGACCTTCTGTACCAGCTTCACCCGGCGGGCACCGCGCCAGCCGCCCGGCAGGGCCGCTTTGCGGGCGTATTCCTTGTCTTCCTCGCCAATCAGGAAATTGGCCAGTACCCAGAAGGCGGCGCCCCAGGCGTCGGCCACTTCCGGCGTGACCGCACTGCCCAGCACCTCAGCGATGGCTTTTAGCAGGCTGACGGCGACCGCTTCATATTGCGGGGCGGAGATATTGAGCGAGACATGTTTCTCGATGATATGGCGCAGGGCCGGCTTGATCTCGTCGAACCGCTCGATATTGGCGGCAAAGGCGACGACGGCATTGGCGAGCGCTTTGGGCTGCGAGCCGCCACCCTGATGGGTCTGGTTGAAGACCTCGCGCACGGCGGGGAAATCCCGGAACAGGATCGGATAGAAGGTCGCGGTGATGGTATTGGCATGTTCGGCGACCACCGGTGCGGTTGCCTTGACGATATCGATCTGGGCTTGGGTCAGCATGGCGAGTTTCCTTGGTTTGTATCGCTTTCCTAAGGGCAACCGCCGTGCCAGGCTGAAATTCCAATCATTCCAATGCATTGAGTTTTCAGAGGGTCAATTTGACCGCAGACATTTGCGGTCATAAAGACTACAATGTTGTCCTTATGACCCTTGACGATATCGATCTGATCCCCCTGTTGCAGGCCCTAGCGGAGGAATCGCGGGAGGTCTTCTGGGCCCGTGCACTGACGCTGGTTCGTCGCTATGCGCCGTGTGATGCCGTTGCCTTTCTGCGGAAGGAAGGACCGGTGCTGGTCCCGGCTGCGATCCATGGCCTCAGCCCGGAAGTGATGGGGCGGCGGTTTCGCCCGGACGAACAGCCGCGTCTCGACAGCATCCTGCAGAGCGATGGGTTGGTGCGCTTTCCGGCCGATAGCGAGCTGCCCGATCCCTACGATGGTTTGGTACCCAATACCGCCGACCATCTTGAGATCCATGATTGTGTGGGTGTCCGGCTGGAGGCGGGCGGGCGGCTCTGGGGGGTGATGACCCTCGATGCTTTGCAGCCAGGCGCCTTAAGCGCGGCGACAGCGGTCATCGAGCGGCTGGCGATGGTGCTCTCGCCGCTGGTGACGCTGGTCGAGCGGCAGGAACGCCTGCAGGAGCAGTTGGCGCGGGCGGGTGAAGCGCATCGCAGCCTGACCGAAGCTTTGCCGGCGCGTGGCGAGATCATCGGCCGCAGCGAACCCGTTGCGACCATGCTGCGGGAAATCGACACCGTGGCGGACAGCGATCTCTCCGTCCTGGTGACCGGCGAGACGGGGGTGGGCAAGGAATTGGCGGCCCTGCGCCTGCATCGCCGCTCGCGCCGGGCCGAGGCGGGCCTCATCTATCTCAATTGCGCGGCTCTGCCTGAGAATCTGGTGGAAAGCGAGCTCTTCGGCCATGTGCGCGGGGCCTTTTCGGGGGCGATTGCGGACCGGCGTGGCCGGTTCGAGCTGGCCGATGGCGGCACGCTGTTCCTGGATGAGGTGGGCGAACTGCCGCTCGCGGCCCAGACTAAGCTGCTACGGGCTCTGCAAAACGGCGAAATCCAGCGCGTCGGGTCGGATCGGCATATCACCGTCGATGTTCGTATCGTCGCCGCGACCAACCGGGATTTGTCAGCCGAGGTGCGGGCCGGACGCTTCCGGGCCGACCTCTATCATCGTTTGAGCGTCTATCCCTTGGCGGTGCCCCCCTTGCGCGTCCGAGGCAAGGATATCCTGTTGCTGGCCGGCCATTTCTTGGAATTGCAGCGCGCGCGGCTGCGCTTGCGCAATATCCGACTCTCCAGCGAGGCGGAAAGCCTGATGCTGGCTTATGGCTGGCCTGGCAATGTGCGCGAGCTGGAACATGTGATCAGCCGGGCAGCCGTCCGGGCGCTCGCCGATGGGTCGGCCCTCCATGGGGTCCTCACCCTCACCCGCTGGCACCTTGATCTCCAGCCCGTGGATGCCGTCGTGCCAATCCCGGTCGCGAGCCTCGAAGCGACTTCGGTCGATATCGACCCGGAAGTTTCCTTACGCGGTGCCATCGATGATCTGCAACGACGCCTGCTGCTGGATCGCATCGCGGCCAGTGGCGGGAACCTTGCGGCCGCCGCCCGGTCGCTCGGTATTGACCGCAGCAATCTCCTGAGGCTCGCCAAGCGCTTAAGCGTTAGCTTGACAATTAATTAACCAAAAACCTGAGACTTCGACCAGCTTGTTCGTGAGCGGTCGAGAAGCGACAAACTTGGGACAAGCAAGAGACAATCCTGTGCGGAACCCACCGTCTGTCATGTGGCTTCCCAAAACGGCAGGCCTCTTGCTCCTCCCGGTTAGAAGCGTCCGACTTGTGGCGACGGGGTACCTTTTTGTGCCCGCTGCGGAGATCCACTGACATACGTCACATAGGGATCCAGCAATGCGCCGCCTTTCCGCTTTCCTCTTACTCGGTCTTTTGGTTTCTGGCCCAGCTTTGGCTGCCGAGACCATCCTTCCGGCAACCGCTGCTGCCGGTAACCAGAATGTCTTTGCGACCCAGCTTGCTTATGGCAATGACGGCGCGGTCTATACGGTAAATGTTGAACCGGCGCCGACCACACCGACCGGGATCAATCTTCAAACCGTCATCCGCCGCGGCAAGCAGAACACCACGACCGGTGTCTGGAGCTGGACGTCCAAGGTGATCGAAAACCGTACCATGGACGACCCTTACCACACCCAGCCGTCGGTCGCGATCGACCGCACCGGGCGCATCCATGTCGTCTACAACATGCACAATATGCCCTGGCAGTATGTGGTTTCGACCAAGGCGAACGACATCTCAAGCTTCGATTTTAAGGGCGAGTTCGTGACCGACGAGACGATCAGCCTCGTCAAATTCAAGTCGGCGACGCCCTTCCCATCGCTCGGCAGCGCAGCGATCCCGGGCAACCAGATCACCTATCCGGCCTTTTTCAAGGACCGCCGGGGCGAGCTCTACGTCACCTATCGCCAGGCAGTGCGCCCGAAAAAGCCCTTTGCCGAACGCGAATATGCCTGCGGCATCGCCCGCTTTGATGCGAATACCCGTCTTTGGAAGTCACTCGGCGGCACGATCAATGTGACGACTGCAGATGCCTCGGAAGCCGGGACTGTTACCGCCTTCTGCTCGCAGACCGGCTGGTGGGGCTATCACCCGCGCCTGTGGTTCGATGCCGCCAATACCATGCATGTCTCCTGGGCCTGGCGTCAGGGCAATGCGGGCGGTGATTGCACCAATCTCTCCTATGCCTATTCGACTGACGGCGGGAAGACCTTCAAACGCTCCAATGGCACCACCTATACGCTGCCGATCAAGGTGAATGACGGCGAAAGCGTGCTGGCAAGCCCGACTACCAAGGTTTCCTGCCGCACCGAAATCGACAGCACCGTGGACGGCCGGCCGCTGATCTCCTTCCAATATTATAGCGGCGGTTTCTCGATGGTTGATCGCTTGGCGAGCAACCAATGGGGCCAGCCCTATGCCGCGCCCTATGGCGGGCAATTGGTGCTGTCGGGCGGGTCGAACGAGCTGTGGAGCTTTGCCTCTGGCCCCCGCATCCTCGACGGCAACCTTGGGGCCCGCTGGACCTTGCTGCATCAGGAAACTGGCTATTGCACTACTAAAGCGCTGGCGGTGCCGACCAAGCAGGCTTTTTTGGTCCATGCCCAGGCCTGCGACAACAGCCTCGTCAAGGTGATCTGGATGCCTTGGAACCTCGGCAGCTAAAGACCCTTCACGCCGATCAAGACGACGCCCCGGCCGCGACAAACGGACCGGGGCGCCCGTCGTTGAAGAGCCGGGGCTGCGCGTGTTAGTCGTGGCCGCGAAGGAGCCAGCCCCATGATCCGCCATATCGTCTTCTTTACCGCCCGCGATGCCCAGGACCTCGACAAGATCCGGGCAGGCCTCTCCTTGCTGACGGCCATTCCCCATGCTCAGAAGCTGGAGATTGGCGAGAATGTAAAGACCGATCAGCTGGGCAATGCGGTCGATCTGGTGGTCTATGGCGAGTTCGCCGATGCGGCGGCGCTGGCGGCCTATAAGGCGCACGAGAATTATCAACGCTCGATCGACATCGTCCGGCCGCTTCGGGAAATGCGGATCGCGGCTGATTTTGCCGTTGAAGCCGCTGCGGTGCAGCCTATCCTGTAAGGGTTAAGGGTGCAGCTTCGCCCCTTTGATCGCTTTATCGACATCCTTTTTGGGCCCACGCAGGGCAATCCCAACCAGATCGGGGGCATCGGCCGGCTCGGCCTTGAAGACCTCGCGGTTGGAGGCATCATGGCCGGTCGAGAACATCGCCCGCACATAGACTGATCGGGTCAAGTCGCGCTCGATTCCGATGCGGAAAGCCCGTTGCAGGTCGTTCGGCTGGGCAGCAAAGACAAGCATCGGTTGGCCCAGCAGGCGGGCATGCTGGCGGCCGCTGGCATCCTCGTAAGGCTCGCCCATCGCCTCGGGCGCAGCGCCGGCAATGCCGGTCGCGAGGAAGGCAGTGATATTCAGCTTCTGCCAAACCGCCAGATCCTCCAGCACCAATATCGCGACCTTGGTATCGAACATCTTACTTCCCTCTCGTAAACAGAGGGCCAGTGTCGATGCCGATTCGCCACCGGGTCTAGAACGTCCGTGCAAGAAGAGTCTTTGGTTAGGAAAGACAGGTCGCGCGATAGGCGGCCGGCGTCAGTCCATAGGCGCGACGGAACCAGCGGCCGAGGTGGCTCTGGTCCGAAAAGCCGGTGGCATCTGCCACTTCGGCCGGGGCTTCCCCCTTGGCGAGGCGTCGACGGGCTTCCTGCAGGCGGATCTGCACCAGAAATTGATGGGGCGAAATGCCGAATTGGGCACGGAAGGCACGGGCCAGCTGGAAGCGGTTGGCGGCGCCCACTTCGGTCGCCAGAGCATCGGCGCCGATATCCTCTTCGATCGCGTCAGTCAGGCGCTCGCGTACCCGCCGGGCAATGAGGCCATCGCGGCCAAGAGCGCGGATCTGCTGCTTCTGGCCCAGATGGGGGCGCAGCCGATCGACGACGCGATCCAGGGCGGCATCGCGGGCGAGGCTGCCGGTTTCGGCGAAAGTCCCGCAAGCCTGCCAGATCGCTTGGCCCAAGTGCTCGTCATCCAGCAGGCTCGCGGAAAACGACAAGCTCTTGTGACCATCCTCCATCAAGGCCGCTTTCAGCCAAGCTTGCGGCAGATAGAGCATGCTGTAGGCAAAACCATCCTGATGGCCGGCCTGGCCATCGTGGGCTTCCTGCGGTTCGATCAGGATGACGCGGCCGGGCGTCGAGCGCCGCCGGGCCCCGCGGCAGAAGAAATCCTGCACGCCCTGTTCGGTAACGCCGACCAGCCATTCATCATGCTGGTGCATATCGTAGGCATGACCGGAAAACCGCGCCCGGATCGCCTCGATCCCACTGCCGGCGTCATGGAATAGGCTGACCCGATCAGGCGGCGTGGGATTGGTCATAGGTGAACTCCGGCCGGGGAGCAGGGGGGATGCGTCGCTGGCGACGCCAATGGTTCGGCGTCATGCCGACATGTCGCCGGAACAGATTGGAGAAATGCGGCTGATCGGACAAGCCGCAATCCAGGGCAATCTGCGCCAGCGAGGCATCGGTGGTCAACATCAGCTGCTGGGTGCGCTCGATGCGCTTCTGCACGATGTAACTATGCGGGGACGCACCAAAGCTGATGCGAAATGCGCGGGAGAAATAACTGGTGGAAAGCCGGGCCTGCGCTGCGATCTCGCCCATGCGGATCGTGGTGCCGAGGTTACTGTCGATATAAGCGGCGACCTTGCGGATCTGCCACGGCGCAAGGCCGCCTGACGAGAGACTGCCGGGCAGATCGTCGATATCGAAGAACAAGGAATAGTCTGCGGTCGTGCCCGGGACCTGCATCTGCATATGGGACATGGAAGCCTCCTACCATCGGGTGGTGAATGATTTGATGATGGGAGAGTTTCCGTCGGTAGACGAATTAAGCGATGCAAAGGCGTGGGCAGGCGAAGAGCTGCCAGAAACCCTTAGAAACTGCGGCTTTGGCGGTGCTTTGGTGGTCGCGTCGCGGATGTAAAATCTTGTAAAAACCGTCTGCTCACGGCCAAATGGCGCCCTGCTATCTGCTTTTAAGGATGAGTGATGGTCGAACCGTTGAACGTCGCGCTGATCGGCTATGGCTTTGTCGGCAAGACGACCCATGCCCCGCTGATCGAAAGCGTGCCGGGCCTGAAGCTCCATACGGTTGTCTCCTCCAAGGGCGACGCTGTGAAGGCGGACTATCCCGACGTTAAAGTGGTGGCTGATATCGCGGCGGCGGTGGCTGATCCGGCCGTCGATCTGGTGGTGATCGCAACCCCAAACGATCTGCATGCACCGCAAGCCCATGCCGCGCTGGAAGCCGGCAAACATGTGGTGGTCGATAAGCCGTTCATGCTGTCGCGCAAAGAAGCGCAGGAGGTCTTGGACCATGGCAAGCGTGTCGGGCGGCTGGTCTCGGTCTTTCAAAGCCGCCGCTTCGACAGCGACTTCATGACGCTGAGCCGGCTGGTGTCCGATGGGAAACTGGGTGAGATCGCGGAATTCCATTCGCACTATGACCGCTGGCGCCCGATTGTGCGGGATCGCTGGCGCGAGAAGGCCGGGCCGGGAACCGGCATCTGGGTCGATCTCGGCGCCCATCTGGCCGATCAGGCCTTGCAGCTTTTTGGGGTGCCCGAGGCGGTCTATGGCGATATCGCCAACCGCCGGTCGGGATCGGTCACGACCGATCATTTCCATGTGCTGCTGCGTTATCCCCAGGTCCGGGTCGTGCTGCACGGTAGCTCGCTGGCCCAGGCAAACGGTTTGCGCTATATCGCCCATGGCGATAAGGCGAGCTTCGTCAAATATGGCATCGATTCCCAGGAAGACATGCTGAAGGCCAACCTCAAGCCCGGCGTCGAGGGCTGGGGTGCGGATCCGATCGCGGGCGAGCTGATCATTTCGAGCAATGATTGGCCCGAGGTGATCGACCGGCCGATGGTGCCGGGTGACTATCGCCTCTATTACACGGCGATGCGTGATGCAATTCGGGGAGATGGGCCGCTGCCGGTTTCACCGCAGCAAGCGCTCGACCTGATGAAGCTTCTGGATCTGGCGATGGCGAGCGCGAATGCCCGCCGCGAACTCTTATGGAACGAGGCCTCTTAATGTCCATCGACGATGATCTCGCCAAACTCGCCCTGCAGGAAGAACGGCTGGTCTTCGACCGGTTCGATGCGCTGACCGCCTGGGATTTGATTGCCGATCTGAAGGCCCGGGCCGAGGCGCAAAAGGCCGGGATCGCCATCGATATCACCCTCACCTCGATGCCGCTCGCCTATCTCGCCTTGCCGGGCACGACACCGGATAATGCCGATTGGGTCCGGCGCAAGCGGAATACGGTCTTCAAGCTCTTTAAAAGCTCCTATGCCATTGGCCGTAAGCTCGAACAGCAGCAGACCAGCCTTTTGGAAAAGCTCGCCCTGCCGCCGCGCGACTATATCGCCCATGGCGGCTGCGTGCCGATCCGGGTGAATGGTGCTGGCTTCATCGGCGCGCTCACCGTCTCCGGCCTGCCCCAGCGCGAGGACCATAACTGGGCGGTCGCGGCGATCGCCAAACACCTTGGCAAGGATATCTCCGACATCGCCTTGAGTCCGGAAGCTTAGGCCTTTGTCCGATAGGCCCGCCATTCGTCGGCGGTGATTTCCCAGATCTCTGCCAGCAACTGACCTTCGACGTAGGAGCGGATCTCGCTGCCGATCAGGCGCATGCCGACCCGTTCCGATACCCGCCGCGAGGCCTTATTGGCGGCGGCCTTGGGGATGCGCATCACGCTCTGGCCCAGAACGTCGAACCAATAGTCGGTGACGGCGGCGCTCGCCTCCGCCATCAAGCCTTGACCCTGCCAGGGCAATCCCAGCCAGAAGCCGCGATTATCGCCTTCACGCCGATAGAGGCTGATAGCGCCGATGAAAGTCTCGGCTTCATCGCGCAGGCGGATCGACCAATGCCAAGCCTCACCGCGTGCCATCTCTGGTAAGGCGACATCGCGATAGAAGGTGAAGCAACCGTCTTCGGGGAAGGGCCAGGGCACACGATCCACCAGATGGCGCACGATCTCCCAATTCGCAAACAGCTTCTGGGCTGGTTCGGCATCGGCCAGCTCCAGCGGACGCAGGATCAGGCGGGCGGTTTCGAGTGTAGGTAGTTTCATGATAAGAGCCTAACGACCAGAAGCACCTTATCTCAAGCGCCTCAAAGCAGCCCAAAGGGCAATAGGCCCCGCACAGACGGTAGACCTCGTGTCCCACGCCCTCTTTGTGATCCTCGCGACCGTCACCCTCGATGCGATTGGCATGGGTCTCATCATGCCGATCCTGCCCGATCTGCTACGCGAGCTGACCCAGAGCGACGTGATCGCCGGGCAATATGGCGCGCTGGCGGCGGTCTATTCCCTGATGCAGTTCATATGCGCGCCGGTTTTGGGTGTGCTGAGCGATCGCTATGGCCGCCGACCGGTGCTGCTGATCTCGCTGGCGGTGGCCGCCGTTGACTATGTCCTGATGGCTTTGGCGCCGACCCTGTGGCTGCTCTATCTCGGCCGGATCATTGCTGGGATCGCAGGGGCCAATATGGCGGTCGCGACCGCCTATATCACCGATATCAGCCCGCCCGCAGAGCGGGGCCGCCGCTTTGGTTGGATGAGCGCCTGTTTCGGTTTGGGCCTGATCGCCGGGCCGGTGCTGGGCGGCTGGCTGGGAGAGGTTTCCCTGCGTTACCCTTTCTGGCTGGCCGCGATCTGCAATGGGCTCAATCTGCTGCTAGCGCTGTTCGTCTTGCCAGAATCACGCAAAGCTTCGCCCCTGCCCCTGGTGTTATCGACCCTGAACCCGCTGGCGCCTTTGAAGATGGCGCTGAGACTGCCGGCCCTGTTGCCGCTGCTGGCGATCTTCACCATCGTGCAGATGGTGGGGCAGGTCGGCGCGGTGCTGTGGGTCATCCATGGTCAGGACCGTTATGATTGGAGCCCGGCCGTGGTCGGCTGGTCGCTGGCGGCCTTCGGGATCATCCACGCGGTGGTGCAGGCGACCCTGCCGGGACCGGTCTTCGCCCGGCTGGGAGAGCGGCGGGGACTGATCCTCAGCATCATCATCGACTTCCTCTCCTACGCCCTGATGGCTTTTGCCTCGAAAGGCTGGATGGCGTTCGCGCTGATGCCGCTGATGTGTCTGGGCGGGGTGGAGCAGCCGGCAATGCAATCCCTGCTGACCCGCGAGGTGAGCGAGGAGCGGCAGGGCGAATTGCAGGGGCTGCTTGCCAGCCTCAGCCATCTCGCTAGCACGGTCGCGACCTTGGGATTTGCCGCCCTCTATGCCGCGACGGCGTCTTTCTGGCTGGGTCTCGCTTGGTTCGTGGCGGCCCTGATGTATCTCCTCTGCATTCCGCTGCTCGGTTGGCAGAAGCGTCGGTCAGGCCTCTACCAGAGCTAAAGCCGCTTCGATCCCCGATTGCAGGATGAGATCAGAGCTGGCGCGATCCGGCACCGCGCGGGCCATCTGCAGGCTGCCCATCATCAAGGCGAAGAGTGCCGTGGCCCGCTGCCTGCGCGAGTCGGAATCGCCCTTGGGCAGCAGACTCGCCACCAACCCGATCAGCCCTTCGAGGTGCTGGGTGAAAAGCTTGCGGGTCTCAAGGGAATGGCGGGCGATCTCGGCGATGAGAGCTGCGGCTGCGCAGCCCTTGTCCGGCGTGTCGCGATGCGCCGGGCGCAGATAATAGCGGATCAGGCTTTCGATCGGTGACGCCCCGGTTTCGGCGGCTTTGGCCAAGGCCGCTTGGGTCAGGGCGAGGGCCGAGGATGCCGCTTCGGCGACCAATTCTTCCTTGGATTTGAAATGGGCATAGAAGCCGCCGTGGGTCAGTCCCGCGTCCCCCATTATCCCGGCCAGACCGACGGCGGCGATGCCGTCTTTGCGGAAGCTGGCGCTCGCGACATCGAGGATGCGGTGCCGGGTCGCTTCCTTATGGCCCTTCTCGTAGCGCATGGCAGCCCCATTGCATGATGATTGACATTCAATATGTTGACCATCATATCAAAACCAGATGCTTGCTTCGAAGGATTTCGCCATGACCGCTCCGGACCCGATTGTCATTGTCGCCGCCGTCCGCACGCCGCTGGGCCGTTTCCAGGGGGATCTCTCGGGCCTCAGTGCGCCGCAGCTTGGATCCCATGTCATCGGCGCGGCCTTGAGCCGCGCTGGGCTTGCTGCCGATCGGATCGACGAGGTGCTGATGGGCTGCGTCTTGCCAGCCGGCCAGGGACAGGCACCGGCCCGGCAGGCTGCGCGCGGGGCGGGTCTGCCCGATGCGACGGGCGCGACGACCATCAACAAGGTCTGCGGATCGGGCATGAAGGCGACCATGCTGGGGCATGATCTGCTGCTCGCCGGATCGGCAGAAATCGTGGTGACGGGCGGCATGGAGAGCATGACCAACGCGCCCTATCTGCTGACCAAGGCGCGCGGCGGCTATCGCATCGGCCATGATCGGCTGCTCGACCATATGATGCTCGACGGTCTGGAGGACGCCTATGAAGGCGGCCGGCCAATGGGGGATTTTGGCGAGGCGACAGCGGTGGCCTATGGCTTTACCCGTGCCGATCAGGATGCCTATGCGACTGAAACCCTGACCCGTGCCAAGGCGGCGGTGGAAGGCGATGCCTTTGTCGCCGAGATCGCGCCGATCACCCTTGCTGTCAAAGGGGGGGAGAAGATCGTGGCGCAGGATGAGAACCCGCTCAAAGTATCGCCCGAGAAGATCCCGGCCCTGAAACCCGCCTTCCGCAAGGACGGCACCATCACGGCCGCCAGTTCCTCGGCCAATGCCGATGGCGCTGCCGCCCTCATTCTGACGCGCCGCTCCTTGGCTGAACGCGAAGGTCTGCCGATCCTCGCCGAGATCAAAGGCCATGCGACCCACAGCCAGGATCCCGCCTGGTTCACCACCGCCCCAATCCCGGCCATCAAGAAGCTGCTGGGCAAGGTCGGCTGGTCGGTCGGGGATGTCGATCTCTTCGAAATCAATGAGGCCTTTGCCGCAGTCGCCATGGCCGCGCAGCGCGATCTGGAGATCCCGCGCGACCGGTTGAACGTGAATGGCGGCGCTTGTGCTTTGGGTCATCCCATCGGGGCGACGGGCGCGCGGCTGATCGTCACCCTGCTGCATGCCTTGGCCAAACAGGGGAAAACCAAGGGCGTGGCAGCCCTGTGCATTGGCGGTGGCGAGGCGACCGCGATCGCCCTTGAGCGGGCTTTATGACGCTTTTATCTTTAAGCGATCGCCCGTCTGCCCACATATAGACAGCAAATCGGGCTAAACGAGCAGGAAGAGATATGAGCAACGGACAGCGCACCACCCGAGTCGTAATCACTGGCATGGGTGTTGTCTCGCCCCTTGGATGTGGCGTCGAACGGGTCTGGTCGCGGTTGATTGCCGGCCAATCGGGCATCGATGTTTTGCCCGACAGCATCGTGCCGGATATCCCCTGCAAGGTCGGCGGCCAGGTTCCGACCCTGGAGCAGGATCCCGAAGGCGGCTTCGATCCCGACCGCTTCATTCCGGTCAAGGATCAGCGGAAGATGGATCGCTTCATCCATTTCGCCATCGCGGCGGCGGATGAGGCATTGGAACAGGCCAATTGGCATCCGACCGATGAAGCCGAGCAGGAACGCACCGGCACTATCATCGCCTCGGGCGTTGGCGGCTTCCCCAGCATGGCCGAAGCGACCCGCATCACCGACGAGAAGGGCGCCCGACGCCTCTCGCCCTTCACCGTGCCGTCGTTCCTGGTCAATCTTGCGGCCGGTCACGTCTCGATCCGCCATAGCTTCAAGGGCCCGCTCGGCGCGCCCGTCACCGCTTGCGCTGCTTCGGTCCAGAGTCTGGGCGATGCCGCCCGCATGATCCGCGCCGGCGAAGCCGATGTCGTCCTGGCCGGTGGGGCGGAAGCCTGTATCGATCGTGTGGCGCTGGGTGGCTTTGCCGCGGCCCGCGCGCTCTCGACCGGTTTCAACGACACGCCGGAAAAGGCCTCGCGTCCGTTCGATGCCGATCGCGATGGTTTCGTGATGGGTGAAGGCGCGGCGATGCTGGTGCTCGAGTCGCTCGATCACGCGCTGGCCCGTGGCGCGACCCCGATCGTCGAAGTGCTGGGCTACGGCACCAGCGCCGATGCCTATCACATCACCTCGGGTCCCGAGGATGGGTCGGGCGCTCGCCGTGCCATGACGCTGGCCTTGAAGCAAGCCGGGCTGAAGCCCTCGGACATCGGCTATCTCAATGCCCATTCGACCTCGACCCCGGTTGGCGACAAGGGCGAGATCGCAGCAATGCAGGCAGTCTTTGGCCCCGATAGCGGCCTGCCGGTCTCCTCGACCAAATCGGCGACCGGTCATCTGTTGGGCGCTGCCGGCGGGATCGAAGCGATATTCACCGCGCTCGCCTTGCGCGACGGTATTCTGCCGGGGACCCTGAACCTCGAAAACCCGGACGAAGCCGCTAAGGGCCTCGATCTTATCGGGCCGCAGGCGCGCAAGAAGCAGATCGATTACGCGCTCTCCAACGGCTTCGGCTTTGGCGGCGTTAATGCGTCTGTGGTTCTGGGCCGCTATACGGCCTAGAGCTCCTGCGTCCTGGTAAAGTCAACGAATGCCCGCAAGGGCGCCGGTAGCTGACGGCGGCTGGGGTAATAGAGGAAGAAGCCCGGATAGAAGGGGCACCAATCCTCCAATACCCTGACCAGCCGTCCGCTCGCCAAGTGATCTATCACCTGGGCCTCGAAGACATAGGCGAGGCCGCCGCCGGCAAGGGCGGCATCCAGCATCAATTCCTGATCGCTGAAGGTCAGAGGGCCGTCGACCTCGACATCCAGCTCGATGCCGCCACGCTCGAATTCCCAGCGATAGAGCTGACCGTTTTGATAGCGGAAACGGATGCATTGCTGCTGGGCGAGATCTTGCGGCATGGCTGGGCGCGGGAAACGCTCAAAATAGTCCGGTGTCGCGACCACGGCAAAGCGGTGGCGCGGCCCCAGTGGCATCGCGATCATATCGGCCGCAATCCGCTCGCCATAGCGCACCCCGGCATCGAAGCCGGCCGCGACCACATCCACCATAGTGTCATCGGCCACCACCTCGACCTTGATATCGGGGTAGGCTTGTCTGAACCGGGTGATAAGCGGCAGCAGCACGAGCCTTGCCGCCATCCGGGGCGCATTGATTCGCAGGGTTCCGACCGGCGTGCCGCGGAAGTTATTGAGATCGTCGATGGCATCGGCGATATCGCTGAAGGCGGGATTGATGTGGGCATAGAGCCGCTCGCCGACCTCGGTCAGTGCAACGCTGCGGGTGGTGCGGTTCAAAAGCCGCAAGCCGATCCGCTCCTCCATCAGCCTCAAGGCATGGCTCAGCGCCGAGGCAGTGACGCCCAACTCGGTCGCGGCCGCGCGGAAACTGCGGTGTTTGGCGATCGCCAGGAAGATGCCGAGGTCAGCTGTATCGATGCTTTTCATTGATGAATTATACTCAGTAATTCATTGCCAATATACCCGATTATCTCATTAGGCGGACGGCGCTAGCTTTCTCTCACCAGCCCAACACCGGGCGACACTCAAGGAGAGACATCATGCGTACCTGGTTCATCACTGGCGCTTCCCGCGGTTTCGGCGCTCTAATCACCAAAGAAGCCTTGGCTGCCGGCGATGCGGTCGTCGCTACCGCCCGCAACCCGGCCCATGTTACCGCGCGCTTTGGCGATCATCCCAACCTGCTGGCCGTCGCTCTCGACGTTACCCACGAAGCCCAGGCCCATGCAGCGGCTGAACAAGCGGTCAAGCGCTTCGGCCGGATCGACATCCTGGTGAACAATGCCGGTTACGGCCTGCTGGGCGCCGTCGAGGAATCGAGTGGCCCGGAAGTGGAGAAGCTGTTCGGCACCAACGTCTTCGGCCTGCTCGCCGTGACCCGGGCGGTCCTGCCCCATATGCGCCGTCAGCGCTCGGGTCATCTGGTGAACATCTCCTCGATCGGCGGCTATCGCGGTTTTCACGGCTGGGGTGCCTATGGCGCTACCAAATTTGCGATCGAAGGGCTGACCGAAGCCCTGGCCCTCGAACTTGCCCCGCTCGGCATCAAGGCGACGGTGGTGGAGCCCGGCTTCTTCCGCACCGACTTCCTGGATGATCAATCACTGTCTCGCACCGGGATCGAGATCGCGGATTATGCCGAGACGGTGGGCCAGATGCGCAGCCTGATGGCCGACGCCAACCATGCCCAGCCGGGCAATCCGGCCAAGCTGGCAACCGCGATCATTGAGCTCGTCAATGCCCCCAACCCGCCGCTGCGCTTGCCGCTCGGCAGCGATACGGTTGCGGCGATCGAAAAGAAGCATGCCTTTGTTGAAGGGGAACTCAAGGCCTGGCGGGATGTCGCGGTTTCGACCGACGTCTGGGATGCCTAACGGCCGCTGGGTTTCGAAGACTAGACCCCATCCTTCGCACGGGTGGGGTTTTCTTTTTTCACGCCATGTCCTGCTGGGTTTCCAGGCGATGCAGCACTAGTTCGACCTCGACCAAGGCTTCTTCGAAATCCAGCCGGTTCATCGCCCGGTCCAAGGGGCCTTCGGGCGTAATAAGGTCAGCCGGCAGGCTCGCGGCATTCTCATCATAAAGATCCATCGCCCGCATATTGCGCTTTTTCAACAGTGCGCGGATTTCCTGCAGCAGATCGGCCGTCTCGCTGTGGGAGAGGGCGGGTTTAGTGGAGAGCGGTTCGTCCTGGAGCAGATTGGTCAGGCGTTCGCACAGCAGCCGGTCTTCCGTGATTAGTTCGGTCACGATCTGATCATCGACTGTTAGGGTGGCCCGCTGCTCGATGCGATGCTCGACGGCGGCGGCCAGGGCGGCCAGCTTGTTGGCGCCCAGGGTGGCGGCGATGCTTTTCAGCGTATGGGCCTCGCGCCGGACGCTGGCCAAATCATCCTCTTCCAGGAAGCTGACCACCGGCAGGGGGGTCTCGGCCCGCGTTTGCAGGAAGCTGCGAGCCAACTTGTTGTAGAGCGCGCGATTCTCGCCAAGCCGCGTCAGAGCGGCGGCCAGATTGAGCTCCGATCCCTCTGTCCCTTCCAGGCGGCAGTGCCGCAGCAAAGCCGCGACTAGGGTCTCAAGCTCGATCGGTTTGCCGATATGATCGTTCATGCCGGCGGCGAGGCTCGCTTCGCGATCTTCAATCATCGTATTGGCCGTCATGGCGATGATCGGTAGGGAGGCGAGACGCGGGTTCGTGCGCAGGGCCCGGACGGTCTCATAACCATCCATGCCCGGCATCTGAATATCCATCAGGACGGCATCGAAGCGGGCGGCCTCGACCGTCAGACGGCGGATGGCCTCAACGCCTTCATTCGCGACCTCGACCCGCGCGCCTTCCAATTCCAGCAACTCGCGGGCGATTTGCTGATTGATTGGGTTATCTTCGACGACCAGCAGATGGAAGCCGACCAGACGCCGTTCGCTGGTTAGCTGGATCGGCTTACGGCGATTGTCGGTGCGCCCTTCGATCGCCGAAGCGACGGCTTCGGCCAGCATGGCGGAGGTGAAGGGCTTGGCGAGGAACGTGTCGACACTGGCGCTTTCTTCGGGTGAAGCGCTGGCGAGGCGTTCATAATCGAAGGCGGTCAACAGCACGACGGGCATTCGTGTCGCACCGGCCTCTAGCGCGCGGATGCGCCGAACAGCCTCGAAGGCTGTCTTGTCGCGCATATTGCGGTCGATGATGACGGCATCATACTGCTCGCCATCCTGCAGAAGCTGGAGTGCCTCGTGATGAAATTTGACCGTCACCGGCTCGGTTCCAAGAGCGCGCAACATGCCGGAGAGGATGTCCTGGCTGGTCTCGTTATCCTCGATCAGCAACACACGCCGCCCGGTATGGTTGGTGGGCTGCTCGGTTTGCACCTGCTCGATCGGTAGTTCGATGCTGAAGCAGAATTTGCTGCCGACCCCGACTTTGCTTTCGACATCGATGGAGCCGCCCATCAGCTTGACGAGGCGCTGGCTGATCGCAAGGCCAAGACCGGTGCCCCCGAAGCGCCGGGTGGTTGAGGTTTCCGCCTGCACGAAGCCTTCGAAGATGCGGGGCATCTGTTCGGCCGAAATGCCGATGCCGCTATCGATGACGGTGAATTCCAGTTTGACGCTACGCTCGGTACGCGCCACGGGGCGAATGCGCAGGATAACCTCGCCCTCGCGGGTGAATTTCACCGCATTGCCGACGAGGTTCAGCAGCACCTGTTGCAGCCGCAAGGCATCGCCAGCCAGGGCATGGGGAATGGAGGGATCGACATCGAAGAGGATATCGATGTCTTTTTCGTTCGGTGCCGCCGAGAGAACCGCCGACAGATTACGCAGCACATCCTCAAGATCGAAGGGCGAGACATCGAGTTCGAGCTTGCCGGATTCGATCTTGGAAAAATCCAGGATGTCGTTGATCAGCCCGCGCAGGGAAATCGAGGCGGCTGTCGATTTCTGTACATAATCTTGCTGGCGATAGGAGAGGTCGGTGCGGCTCAAGAGCTGGAGGAACCCGTTGATTGCATTCATCGGAGTGCGGATTTCATGGCTCATATTGGCCAGGAATTGGCTTTTGGCGCGGCTGGCCGCTTCGGCAGCGTCCCTCGCCCGGGCCAGCTCACCCGCCCGCTGATTGCGTTCGGTCAGATCGACCGCGATGGCAAGATGGCCGGTGATCGGCCCATCGCCGTCACGCAAGGTGCTGACGCTGAGTAGCACTGGCAGGCGGGTGCGGTTTTTGCGGACATAGGTCCATTCCCGGGCATCGGCCGCGCCCAGGCGGGATTTGGCCACGATCGCCTCGAAACCGGCTTCGATGCGGGTTTCGAGCTGCTGGCTAAGGCTTTCGGCACGGGCGGCTAGCTCGCCCTGATCATGGACGATCGTAAGGTTGGCGTGCCCGACAACCTCCTCCATCTGATAGCCCAGCATGGCCTCGGCCGCCGGGTTGAAGAGGGTGATGCGCCCATTGGTATCGGTTGCGATGATGGCATAACCGGCTTCGGCCAGGATGGCGCGCTGAAGGGCCGAATAGGCATGAACTTCGGCCGTGCGCGCCACGACCTGCTGCTCTAGCGTCGAGTTCAGTTCGAGAATCCGCGCCTCGGCTGCTTTTTCAAGGCTGATGTCGCGGACGATCTTGGCGGCCCCTACCACCTCGCCACTGCGCGAGCGGATTGGCGAGATATTGATCGAGGCATCGAACAGCGAGCCGTCGTTGCGGCGGCGGACGGTGGTGAATTGCGAAATGGTTTCGCCGCGCCGGATCAGGGTGAAGATGGTTTCGACCTCCGCCACCCGGTCGGGCGGGATCGCCAGCTCCAGCATCGATTTGCCGATCGCTTCGCTTGCTGAATAGCCGAACATCTGCTCAGCGGCCTTGTTCCAGCTGGTGACGATGCCGTTCGGAGTTTCACCGATGATGGCGTCGCTCGAATGTTCGACGATGGCGGCTAGATGGGCCTGCGCCAACCCGACCTTCAAAGCCTTCTCGATGTTCGAAAGGTAGATATAGAGGAGGCTGGCAATGAGGGCGCTGAGGCTCGCGATCAGCAGCGCCACCGCCAGCGGATTATAGAGATTGAGGTGATTGACGAAGGGCGATTGCGCCTTGATCTCGATCTGCCAGGATCGGCCGTAGGCATCGACCGGGATATATTTCACCAATCCCGCAGCGGCGGCATGCTGGCCGGGAATGGAGCTGAAGATCGGGACCGGACTGGCTTCATTCGTGATATCGGCGATCGAGAGGAAAAACTCGCCGTTGAGATAGTCGAAGTCCGAGAGGACGTCTTCGAGGGAAAAGGCAGTAAAGACCCAGCCTTTTCCGGCTTCCCGCCGCTCTTCAGGCGTGCGGATCGGCGCTCCGTCGCGGTAGATCGGCAGTAGGAACAGCATGCCGGTCGCCCCGCGGCTCGGGGATTGCAGCAGGGTGATGGGGCCGGTCAAGGTGGCTTGCCCGCGATCAAGGGCATTGAGGGCGCCGGCAAGGCGCGCGGGGTCAGAGGCGATGTCGCGCCCGATAGCGATATTATTGCGCGCCGACGGCTCCATATATTGGGTTACGAACCGTTCGCCCTCGTGCGGTTCGAACTGCACGATCTCGAAGTTTGGGGCACCGTCGCGCCGGGCTTCGGCCAGAAACTCGGCTTCTGCCCCCTGCGGGATGCGCCGGATGAAGCCATAGCCAAGGGCGCCCGGGAATTCGCGGGCAAGATCCCAGGATTGGCTGTAATAGGCGAAATTCTGCCGATTGAGGTTGGGGCCGGCAGCGATCAACGCACCGCGCGCGCCGCGCAGGCCATATTCATAGGTCGAGATACGGGTCGCGAGCTGAACGATGGCGCGCGATGCCAGGGCGTCGAAACTTTCACGAAGTTTCGTATCGTTCAAAGTCTTGGTTTGAAAACCGGCACCGATCGCTGTCAGTAGCCCCGCCACCAATAGCGCCAGTGGCAGTGCCCTTAGGCCCCACATCCCGTCGTCCCCCCTCCCGCAAGCGAAACGAGCAAAGATGACGCTAACATGAAGCCGGCGAATTTGCCTGAGTTATTAAAAGGCGTGGGCGCGGCCTTTGCACTTCAGGGTTGCTGTGCGTCCGTCTGCGCTTCCGTCCAGGCGATGCAGAAGCTGTTACCGCGCTTCTGCGGGAGCACGGTAATCGTCCAGCCGTGGGCGGTAGCGATTTCCTTGCAAATCGAAAGTCCAAGGCCCGCGCCCTCCTGGGTGCGCCCTGGTCCGCGCCAGAAACGCTCGAACAGCAGCTCCAGATGTTCGGCGGCAATACCGCTCCCCTCGTCAGTCACCGCGATTTCACCCGGGCTGACACTGACCGTCACCATCGTGCCAGCCGGGGCATGGGCGACCGCATTTTCCAACAGATTTTTCAGCAGGATAAAAAGGGCGCTCTCATCGGCCCGCAGGGTCAGCGGGGTGTCGGGTTCGATCACCATGATCTCGATGTCCTGGCGCTGGGCCTGACGGTCGAGAAAACTCACGACATCATGGATGACCGGCACCGGGTCGAGCTGTTCGAACCGATAGTTCTGCAATTCTGAAAGCTCGGCGAGATGCAAGAGCTGGCGCACCTGCCGGGCCATCAGATCAACATCCTTCAGCAGAATATCCCGGCAGGCGAGATCGGTTTCGAGTTCGATCTGCCCCCGCATCAGGGCAAGCGGGGTTTTGAGCTCATGGGCGGCCGAGGCGAGGAATTCCTGCTGGACCCGGAACCCCTGTTCGAGGCGGGTCAGGGTCGTATTGAAGGCGTCGATCAGACGCTTGATCTCATCCGGCATGCCTTCGGTCGGCAGCCGCTGATGCAGATTGCCGGGGGTGATGCTCGCAGCGGCGGTAGAGACGTCGCGCAAGGGTTTCAGCAGGAAATGGATCATCACCCCGACGACCAGCATCACGGCGATGATGGTGACGATGGTCGAGGTGACGGAGAGCGGCTGGGCGGCGATCACTGGGCGTAACAGATTAAGTACCCGTTCGCTGGTAGCTACCTGAATGTAAAGGGTACGGCCCTTGTCCTGAATCAGACGGGTGAGGCCCATCATCTTCAGGTTTCCCTCATAATAGGTGAATTCCTGATCCTTCTGTTTTGAGGCGAAATCGATCGCGGAAATCGGAATATCGAGATTATCACCCTGGTCTGGCGCATGCAGAACCTTGCCGGTCTCATCGACGATCCGATAGTTGATTTCCTGCGGCCCAGGTCCATCCAGCCAGGGTTCCAGCAGGCGCGCGTAATAAGAATAATCCATGAGGTCGTCCCCCTCCGACGGCTCGAGAACGAGCGTGCCGTCAGGGCGCCATTCGATCGCGCCTTGAAGGAGTTTCAACTCCTTGATCAGAACCAGCTTGGAGAGATGGGTATAGCCGGAGAGGTCGACCTGCCCGAAGATGCTTTTAATCAGCACGACGATGAGCAGCAGCGCGCCGCAGAAACAGATCCGGAATTTCGCCGTGAGGCTAAGGATCGGAAGCGACATCTTGAAGCGCATAACCACGGGCCCGCGAATTGATGATCTGAAGGGTCGAGCCCAGGGTTGCGAGTTTGCGGCGCAGGCGATGCAGGGCGACGTCCAGGGCATTAGGCGTCACGGCTTCCGACAGGCCCCAGGCCGCCTGTTCCAGAACGCGGCGCGATACCGTGCTCTGTTCGCTCTGCATCAGGCAATACATGATCTGCATTTCGGCCGGAGGCAGGCTGACCGTCTGGCCGGCACAGACCAGTAGTCCGTCATCCGGACGCAGGGTCAGATCGCCCAGAACGGGCGACAGGCTTTGTAGGCGAACCGGCCGCCGGATCAGGGCCTTCACCCGGGCAACCAATTCCTCCATCGCGAAGGGTTTGGTCAGATAATCGTCGGCCCCGCGCTCCAACCCGTCGATGCGATCATGAACCGCATCACGGGCGGTCACGATCAGGCAGGGGGTGCCTTTGCCGGCGGCGCGCAGCCGTTGCACCAGGGCAAGGCCGTCGCCGTCCGGCAAGCCCCGGTCGATGATCAGCGCGGCATAATCGCCGAACTGTAGGGCCTGTTCGGCCGCTTCATTATCGCCAAAACTATCGACCGTGATGCCGACACGTTTCAGGGCGCCTGCGATCAGATCGGCCAGACGGCTGTTGTCTTCCAGCAATAAGACCCGATACATGGCCTTCCCCTTCGCGACGGCGACCTAGAAGCGATAGGCCAGCCCCAGCATGAATCTAGGCTGGATTTCGCTTTCCACCAGCGGGCTATCGGCGGCGTCGCCCAATAGGACCGAGACGCCCGCCATGCTGCGTAGGCTCCAGCCTTCGCTGATCTGATAAGAGGCGCTGACGGTGAAGCCGACATCCTTGAAACCGGCGCCGGGATTGTAAGCGGTCAGCGGATTGCCACGGGCGGTGGCGCGGGCGGCTTCACTGCTGGAGATGCCGAAGAAGGTATCGGTGTAGTTGCCATCGGCCCAGGTCAGGCTGGGGCCGGCGGAAAAGCGCCAGTCGCGATGGGGCGAATAGCTATATTGCGCGCCCAACTTCACGGTAACGCCATTATCGTCGCCAAAGCGGTTGGTGACAGTCGCATCAAGGGTGAAGGGCTTCAGGTCATATTTGACAAAACCGGACAGAGCGGCGGCCCCGTCGATGTTCTTCATGCCGTCCAGCCGATCGGCATCGTCGCTATCGCGGCCGAAGGAATAATTTAGGGCAAAGCCGGCGGTGAAGGGGCCGCTTTTCAGGGCATTGACGCCGATGCCGCGTTGGGTCGACAGGAATACCCGATCGTTGAAGAGGCCGTTGACGTCGATGATCGGCACCGGCGTGAATTTGAACTCGTCGCTACCCTCATAGGCAGGGGCGATCATGCCGCCGGCGCCCAGGGTGATCGAGCTGCCGGTGCCGAGATATTGCGAGGACCAGGTGGGCGGCGGGGGCGTCTGCGCAGCCGCCGGCAGGCTGACGGTCAGCAAGCCGGTTGCCAGCGAAAGGGGGGCATAAAGCGCCAGGGGCCGACGGGGCATCATCTGTCCTATTCATTGCCAGGGGTCCAGAATTCGGTATGACCTTATAAGCAATAAAATTACGGCACTCTTACGTAGCGTCAGGCATTCTCCTGCGGCTTTTCGCTTCCCATATGAGAGATCTGTTCCCGTCTCGATAAGGAAACCCTGCACATGGGCATCAAGATCGACCCCTGGTCATTCCCCGATCCCGAAACCACAGCCTCTGCGACTGGCCGGCAGAGTATCGTCCTGGGCGGCGGGTGCTTCTGGTGCACCGAGGCGATCTATACCCAGCTTGAGGGCGTTCTTGGCGTCCGTCCCGGCTATGCTGGCGGCACTCAGGAAACCGCGGACTATAAGACTGTCTGCACTGGGACGACCGATCATGTCGAAGTGATCGAGGTGACCTATGACGCCAGTCGGATCGACCTTGGCCAGATCCTGAAGATCTTCTTCTCGATTGCCCATGATCCGACCCAGAAGGATCGCCAGGGCAACGACGTCGGGCGGCAGTACCGTTCGGCGATCTTTTATGCCGACGCGGACCAGCAGAAGGTGGCGGAAGCCTATATCCGCCAAATCGAAGCGGCCCATCTATTCGAGGATAAGATCCAGACCGAAGTGGTGCCGCTGGTCGAATTCTTCGAAGCCGAGCAATACCATCACAATTATGCGGCGCTTAATCCGATGCAGGGCTATATCCGGGCCGTCTCGACCCCCAAGGTCGAAAAACTGAAGGCGGTGCATGGGTCCCTGCTGAAGGGGCGTCTCGCCTCGTAAACGGCCTCAAGTAGGGCAAAGCCCGGTAGGCCAACATTAAGAGGCGGGTTTGAGCAACGGCTGGAATGAATCGGCGGCGGCCTGGATCGCCGATCAAGGCGATGCCGGTGATTATGGCCGTCGCTTCGTGCTCGATAAGGTGATGCTGGCGCGGATCGAGGGGCGGAGTTTCTCCCGCGCCCTCGATGTCGGCTGCGGCGAGGGGCGTTTCTGCCGACGGCTGCGCGAGCGCGGGATTGAGGCCGTCGGGATTGATCCAACTCTAGCCCTCCTGGAGGAAGCCCGTCGGCGCGATCCAGAAGGCGACTATCGCGACGGCATTGGTGAAAAGCTCGATTTCCCTAATGCCAGCTTCGATCTGGTGGTGAGTTATCTGACCCTGATCGACATCCCCGATATCGCCGCCGCTATCGCCGAGATGGCGCGGGTGCTAAAGCCCGACGGGACGTTGCTGATCGCTAACCTCAATAGCTTCAATACCGCAGGTCCGCCCACCGGCTGGACCCGGGATGAACGGGGCCGCGCTCTGCGGTTCGAGATCGACCATTATCTGGAAGAACGATCGAACCGGGTTTCCTGGCGCGGCATCGAGATCGAAAATTGGCATCGTCCACTCTCGACCTATATGCAGCTGCTGCTGGGTCAAGGGTTGGTGCTGAAATTCTTCGATGAACCTGCCCCGCACGGTGGCGACCCGGTCACGGCCGAGCGTTATCGGAGGGTGCCCTATTTCCTGGTCATGGAATTGGCCAAGCCGGCCTAGCGGCAGTAGGCGTCGATCAGGGCTTCGGCCACGGCCGCGCCCGAACGGGTCGGCGAATCGCCATTGAACATCTGGCCCGTCGCGAAGGTTCCTTCGATCAGCAAGAGCAGACCATCCCCCAGGGCGATGGGATCATGGGCACCCATTTGACGGGCGAGCTCGATCAAGCGGTCCTGCAGAACACGCTTGTTGTTCTCCGACACCAGGCGGGCGGGATGGTCGCGCTCGGGATATTCGACGGCGGCGTTGGTAAGGCCGCAGCCGCGATAACCGGCGATCGCCGCCCGCTGGCTCAAGGGTCCGAAATAAGCGAGGAAGCCTGCCTTGGCATCGCCCGGATGTTCTGCAATCGCGGCATCGAAACGCGCCCAGAACTCACCCTCGTAATCCCGCAAGTAAGCGGCCGCCAGATCATCCTTGGAGGAAAAGCTGCGATAGAGGCTGGGCTTGGTGACGCCGGCCTTGGTGACGATTTCATCGACGCCGATGGCACGGATGCCCACCCGATAGAACAGCTCGCGCGCCGTTTCGCGAATGCGGTCGGCGGCGCGTTTGGGTTTGGCATCTAGGGTCTGCGGAGTGATCGGGGCCATTCTTGCAATCGGTACAATTTTGCTCTTGACGATGTTACTGAACGGTACGTACTTTTGTCCATCGCAAAAACGTACCGGTCAGTAACATGAATATAATCTCACGTCGGCCCTTCGGCCAGAAGTATGCGTTCGTGGTGGCGGCGGTGATCTTCCTGTCGCTGCTCTCGGCCGCCGGTGTACGCTCCGCCCCCAGCGTCATGATCGTGCCGCTCGAAGAAGCCTTCGGCTGGTCGCGCGCTACCATTTCCTCCTCTGCCGCCATCGGCATTTTCCTTTATGGGCTGGTCGGTCCCTTTGCCGCCGCCATGATGGAAAAATTCGGGCTGCGCCGGATCCTGATGGTCTCGCTCGCTATCATGTCGGCCTCGGCGGCTTTGAGCTCGCTGATGTCCGAAAGCTGGCATCTGCTGGCGACCTGGGGCCTGCTCTCGGGCGTCGGATCGGGCGCGGTGGCGCTCGTTCTAGGCGCCACCGTCATCAATCGATGGTTCGTGACCAACCGCGGCCTGATGATGGGTCTGCTCACCGCCAGCACCGCGACAGGCTCGCTCATCTTCCTGCCGGCGATGGCGTGGCTGGTTGAGAACGGCGGCTGGCATCCGGTGGTCTGGGTTGTCGCCATCGTCACCGCATCTTTGATCCCGCTGGTCTTCTTCCTGGTGCCGGAACGTCCCTCGGCGATTGGTCAATTGCCACTCGGTGCGGATGCCTCCTATGTCGCGCCCGATCGCAATCCGGCCAAGCTTTTGGATGCCACTTTCGGCGTTCTGGGCCGGGCGATGAAGACCAAGGTCTTCTGGTATCTCTTCGCGACCTTCTTCATCTGCGGCTTCACGACCAACGGTCTTGTCGGCACGCATCTCATCTCCTTCTGCGCCGATATGGGCATTGCCCCGGTCCAGGCGGCCGGTCTGATCGCGCTGATGGGGGTCTTCGATCTCGTCGGCACGACGGCCTCGGGTTGGCTGACCGATCGCTTCGATCCGCGCAAGCTGCTGTTCGTTTATTATGCCCTGCGTGGCATCTCGCTGATGGTTTTGCCCTATACCGATTTCTCGGTGGTCAGCCTCTCGGTCTTCGCGGTCTTCTATGGTCTCGATTGGATCGCGACCGTGCCGCCGACCCTGCGCCTTGCCAATGATGCCTTCGGGGATCGCGATGCGCCGGTGGTCTTCGGCTGGATCGCAGCCGGCCATCAGATTGGGGCGGCCAGCGCAGCCTTCCTGGGCGGGTATCTGCGCCAGGATACCGGATCCTATCTCTGGGCCTTTGTGATCGCGGGCTTCACCGGCATCATCGCCGCTGTGATCTCGTTGCTGATCAAGCGCAACCGGGTGGCATCGGCAATTCCGCAGCCAGCTTAAAGACAGAGACGAAAAGGAAGAGGCGGGGCCTGAATCGGCTCCGCCTCTTTTATTTTCAGCCGCATGCTCCAAGATCTGCTGCCAGCGATGCCTCTATTGTCGGGGCATGAACCCCTTGGAGTGCACCATGGCATCGACCCCTTTCAAACTGAGCGCCGTCTTGCTGTTTGGCCTTTCGGCTTCTGCCTGTGCGACTGGCGGCGGCGCTACGGCTTTTGGTGCAGCTCCTCAGACCTATGAGCCGCCGGTACCGATCACCTGCCAGGATTCGGGCAACAGAGGTCCTGGCTTCTCTCAGGACTGCCGGAACCGTAACGGTAGCGGCAAATAACAAAAGACCGGATCGATCATTCGATCCGGTCTTTGTCTTTAATCAGGGCCTCTCGTGCTTACTTCAGTGCCCCTTTCAGGAAGCCGGTCGCCTGGGCAATAGCGGCACGAGCGGCTGGGGTTTCGGAGAGCGCGTTCAGCATCACAAAGTCATGCACCGTGCCGTTGTAGCGGGTCGAGGTAACGGTGACGCCGGCCTGGGTCAGTTTGCGGGCGTAGGCTTCGCCTTCATCGCGCAGCACGTCGTTCTCGGCGGTGATCACCAGGGCGGCAGGCAGACCCTTCAACTGCTCGATCGTGGCATTCAGCGGCGAGACGGTACGGTCCTTGCGGGCGGCTTCATCGGGCAGATACGCATCCCAGAACCATTTCATCGCAGCCTTGGTCAACAGCGGACCCTTGGCGAACTGGCTGTAGGAGCCATTGTCCATCTTGGCATCGGTCACCGGGTAGAAGAGGACCTGGGCCTTGATCGAGGGGCCTTTGCGTTCCTTGGCCAAGAGGGAGACGACCGCCGTCATATTGCCGCCGACGCTGTCACCGGCGATTGCGATCCGCGACCCATCGACATTTAAGACATCGCCATGTTCCGCGACATATTTGGTGGCGGCATAATCTTCTTCGATGGCGATCGGGAAACGATTTTCCGGCGAGCGGTCGTAATCGACGAAGACCACGGCGGCATTGGCACCGACGGCGAGTTCACGCACCAGACGGTCATGGGTCACCTTGTCGCCCATCACCCAACCGGCGCCATGGAAGTAGACGATGGCGGGCAGGCGGCCGGTCGCGCCTTCAGGGCGGATGACACGGATGCGGGTTTCACCCTTGGGGCCGACGGGGATGGTCAGATCCTGCAGATCGACGGCGGGCTTCTTCACCTCGCCCGACTGGGCGCCGACCAGAACCTTGCGGGCCTCCTCGGGAGAGAGGGTGTGGAACCCCTTGAAGCCGGACGCGGCAAGATCGTTGATGAACTTCTGGGTCGTGGGTTCCAAGATCGGTTCGGCGGCGATGGCGACAGTGGTGGAAGCGGCCAGCAGGGCGGCAGCGGCGACGGTGGTGCGGAACTTGTTCATGATGCTCTCCTCAGGATCTGGTTTTTATCGGGTGGGGTTGATCCCCGTGTTCGGTGAGGAAATTAATATCGTACGATTAAGTCGTGCGCGATATTAATTTGAGCAATGCAGATTTGCGTTTCACGTTCTTGCGATTTTATCGTACACGATATATAGCGCGATTCTTCTCGTGGGAGAGATGCCATGGCGGACAAAGCCCTGAAACTCGATGATCTGCTATGTTTTGCGGTCTATTCGGCCGGCCATGCCTTCAATCGCGTCTATAAGCCGTTGCTCGACAGCATCGGCCTCACCTACCCCCAGTATCTGGTGATGGTGGTCCTATGGGAGCGTGACGGACAGAAGGTCGGCGAGATCGGCGAGAAGCTGTTCCTCGAATCTTCGACCCTGACCCCGCTGCTCAAGCGTCTGGAAACCCAAGGGCTGATCGAGCGCAAACGAGACCTGGTGGATGAGCGCCAGGTGCGGATCACGGTCACCGATCAAGGCCGGGCTCTGCAACAGAAGACGCTTGAGTTCGGTCGCTGCATAACCGATGCCTCGGGCCAGGATGGCGCCGGCGTCGATCAACTGAAGCAGAACATCATCGCCCTGCGCGACAGCCTGGAAGGCTTTAAGGGCCCCTGGCCAGCCTGACCTCAAAAGCAAAAGACCAGGACCCTTTCGGATCCTGGCCTCTCGCGCGGGTTGGCGCCGAAGGGGTTTAGACGACGCCGGCCGGCTGCTTATGGTGTTCGATGCGGGGTTGGTCATGATGGCCCAGCGCCGGGACATGATGACCTTTGGGCTGCTTCAGGGGACGGTTGCCCGTCATGGCCCGCAGCAGCACATAGAACACCGGGGTCAGGAAGATACCGAAGGCGGTGACACCGATCATGCCGCCCAGTACTGCGATCCCCATGGCCGACCGCATCTCGGCGCCTGCACCGGTCGAGGTGACCAGCGGCACGACACCCATGATGAAGGCCAGCGACGTCATCAGGATCGGGCGCAGACGCAGGCGGCTCGATTCGATGGCGGCTTCCCGCGGGGTATAGCCAGAGAATTCAAGCTCTCGGGCAAACTCCACGATCAGGATCGCGTTCTTCGCCGATAGGCCGACCAGAACTATGAGACCGATCTGGGTGAAGACGTTGTTGTCGCCATGGGTGAAGTACACCCCCGCCATGGCGGCCAAGAGGCCCATCGGCACGATCATCAGGATCGCCAGCGGCAGGGTCAGGCTTTCGTAGGTGGCAGCCAGAACCAAGAACACCAGCAGCAGAGCGATCGGGAAGACCAGCAGGCTCGAGTCACCCGCGAGAATTTCCTGATAGGTCAATTCGGTCCATTCGAACGTCATGCCCTTGGGCAGAACTTCGGCGGCGATCCGCTCGACGGCAGCCTGAGCCTGGCCGGTCGAATAACCGGGGGCGGCACCGCCGTTGATATCGGCGGACAGGAAGCCGTTGTAGCGCATGGCGCGTTCCGGACCGGCCGCCGCCTTGACGTTCAGCAGGGCCGACAGCGGGATCATCTCGCCGCTATGGGAGCGGACTTTGAGCTGACCGATGTCATCCTGCCGAGCGCGGAAGGGCGCATCGGCCTGGACACGGACGGAGTACGTCCGGCCGAACTTGTTGAAGTCGTTGACGTAGAGCGAACCGAGATAGATCTGCAGGGTATCGAAGACATCGGTCACGGCGACGCCGAGCTGGCGGGCCTTGGTGCGATTGATGTCGGCATAGATCTGCGGAACATTGACCTGGAAGCTGGAGAAGATTCCCGCCAGTTCCGGGGTCTGATAGGCCTTGGCGACAAACGCCTGGGTTGCTTCGTTCAGGGCTTGGTAGCCCAGACCGGCGCGATCTTCGATCTGCAGCTTGAAGCCGCCGATGGTGCCGAGACCCTGGACGGGCGGCGGCGGGAACATTGCGATGAAGGCTTCTTGGATACCGGCGAACTGCTGATTGAGCTGCATGGCGATCGCGCCGCCCGACAGATCCGGCGTCCGACGTTCCTCGAACGGCTTCAGCGTGACGAACACGATGCCGGCGTTGGAGGAATTGGTGAAGCCATTGATGGACAGGCCGGGGAAGGACACGGCGCTCTGGACGCCCGGATGCTTTAGGGCAATCTCGCCCATGCGGCGGATGACGTCTTCGGTGCGGTCCAAGGTGGCGGCATCGGGCAACTGGGCGAAGCCGACCAAATATTGCTTGTCCTGACCCGGAACGAAGCCACCGGGGACGGTGCGGAACAGGAAGACGGTGGCGCCGACGAGGCCTAAGTACAGAACCATCATGATGGTCTTGCGGCTCAAGAGCCCGCTGACGGTCCGGCTATAGCCATTGGAGCCAGCGCTGAAGGCCTTGTTGAATCCGCGGAAGAACCAGCCGAAGGCGAAGTCCATGCCACGGGTCAAGGCGTCCTTGGGCTGGTCATGGCCGCGCAGCAGCAGCGAGGCCAGAGCCGGCGACAGGGTTAGCGAATTGACGGCTGAAATGACAGTCGAGATGGCGATGGTCAGGGCGAACTGCTTGTAGAACTGACCGGCTAGGCCGCTGATGAAGGCCAGCGGGACGAAGACGGCGCACAGCACCAGGGCGATCGCGATGATCGGGCCGGACACTTCCTGCATGGCGCGATAGGTCGCGTCGCGCGGGCTGAGGCCTTCCTCGATGTTACGTTCGACGTTTTCGACCACCACGATGGCGTCATCGACGACGATACCGATCGCCAGCACCAGGCCAAAGAGCGTTAGGGCGTTGATCGAGAAGCCGAAGACATGCATCACCGCGAAGGTGCCGATGATCGAGATCGGAACCGCGACCAGCGGGATGATCGAAGCGCGCCAGGTTTGCAGGAACAGCACGACCACCAGCACGACCAGCAGCACGGCTTCCAGCAGCGTATGAACGACGGCATCGATCGAGGCGCGGACGAACTGGGTCGTGTCATAGACGATGGAATAATCCACGTCCTCGGGCATGTTCGCCTTGATCTCTTCCATCACCTTGCGGACGTTGTCGGAGATCTCGATAGCGTTCGACCCCGGCGCCTGGAAGACCGGCACTGCGACGGCAGGCACATTGTCGAGGAGCGAGCGCAGGGCATAATCGGCCGCGCCCAACTCCAGGCGTGCCACATCCTTCAAGCGGGTAACCTCGCCATTCTCGCCGGTCTTGACGATGATCTCGGCGAATTCTTCTTCGCTCTGCAGGCGGCCTTGGGCATTGATTGACAGCTGCAGATCAAGGCCGGGCACGCTGGGCGAGGCACCGACGACACCGGCGGCGGCCTGGACGTTCTGGGCGCGGATTTCGGCGACGACATCGCCGGCAGACAGGCCGCGTGCGGCCATCTTCTGCGGGTCGAGCCAGACGCGCATGGAATAATCGCCCGAGCCGAATAGCTGCACCTGACCGACACCATCGATGCGCGCCAGACGATCCTTCACATTGAGGACCGCGTAGTTACGCAGATAGGTCATGTCGTAGCGGTTCTTGGGCGAGGTGATATGCACGACCATCATCAAGTCGGGCGAGCTCTTGATCGTCGTGACACCCAGACGCCGGACTTCTTCGGGCAGGCGCGGCTCGGCTTGGCTGACGCGATTTTGCACCAACTGCTGGGCGCGATCGGGATCGGTGCCCAGCTTGAAGGTCACGGTCAGGGTCATCAGACCATCGGTGGTGCCTTGGCTGGACATATAGAGCATGTCCTCGACACCATTGATGGATTCTTCGATCGGGGTCGCCACTGTTTCGGCGATGACCTTGGGGTTGGCACCCGGATATTGCGCGCGCACGACCACTTGGGGCGGCACGACGTCGGGATATTCCGAGATGGGCAGGACGCGGACAGCCAGCAGGCCGCCCAGGAAGATCAGCACCGATAGCACACCGGCGAAGACGGGGCGATCAATGAAAAATCTGGAGAGGTTCATGACACGCTCCGTAAGGCCGGTTTCCGACGGCCAAAGTTCTAGTTTTCAAGCAGCCATTGAGGCTGCGGCCTAGGGTGCGGAGCACCCGCCCGGCGAGGGCAAATAAGGCCGATTAGTTTTGATTCTGCGCGACGGCCGTCTTGCCATCCATCGCCACCATCTGGGGGGCGACGGTGGCACCGGGACGGATGCGCTGCAGGCCGTTGACGACAATCTTTTCACCGGCCTTGAGGCCACGGGTCACAATCCGCATGCCATCGGCCGGCGCGCCGAGGGTCACTTCGCGATAGGTCGCCTTATTGTCTTCGCCGACGACCATGACGAACTTCTTGTCCTGGTCGGTGCCGACGGCGCGCTCGTTGATCAGAACGGCGGCTTCCGGCTTGGCCTGACCCATCCGCAGACGCGCGAACTGGCCGGGGAAGAGGCTGCCATCGGCATTGTCGAAGACGGCGCGGACACGCACGGTACCGCTGCGGGCATCGACGGCATTATCGATCAGCTGCAGGCGGCCCTGATAGGTCTCGCCGCCGGCCAGCGCGGTATTCATCTGAACCGGGATGCGTTCGACCTGGGTCCGGGCATCCTGCCCGGCGGGCAGGGCGGCGAGCGCCTGGAGGACGATTTCTTCATCGGCATTGAAGCTGGCATAGATCGGGCTGACCGAGACCAGGGTGGTCAGGATGTCGGCGCTGGGGCCGGCGGCGATCAGGTTGCCGGTGGTGATTTCGACCTTGCCGACACGGCCGCTGACCGGGGCACGAACGTCAGTATAGCTGAGGTTGAGCTTGGCAGCCTGGAGGGCTGCCTGGGCGGCACGTAGATTGGCTTCGGCTTCCCGCTTGGCATTCAGGCGGTTGTCGAGCGTGCTCTGGGTGATGGTCTGCGAGGCGGTCAGCTTCTGGCCGCGTTCGAGTTCGCTCGCGGCCAGGACGACGCGGGACTGGGCGGCGGCAACCTGCGCTGCGGCGCGATCGACCTCGGCGGCATAGACCGCCTTGTCAATGGTGAAGAGCAGGTCGCCCTGCTTTACGAGCGCACCTTCGCGGAAATGCACGGTCTGCACCGGGCCGGCGACACGCGAGCGGATGTCGACCTTTTCGACGGCTTCCAGGCGACCCGAAAACTCGTCCCAAGTAGCGATATCGCGCTTTTCGACTAGTGCGACCGAAACCGGAATGGCGGGGGCTGGCGCCGGGGCGGCAGCGGCGGTATCGCTGGCTTTGGCAGTGCTGACCGATCCGTCGTAGAGAACGGCAGCGGCGGCGATTGCGGCAGAAGCGAGTAGGCCCGCGGTCCACAGGCCGCGGCGAGGCGATGCGTTCGTCATGATGTCTCCTGGGGCCCTAAGGGCCGATATGCGGCGAGGGCGGCTGGCCCTTAGCGTTGAGCGAAAAACTCTGAAAACGTTTGTTTGACCAGGGGCTCCCAGTCGGCCCTAGTGGCGACCTTCTGGGTTAGGGCTTCTGGCCAATGATCGGCAGCAACGACGATCTGGTCTTGGACCGAAACGCCGGATTTGCGAAGGCGATCGGCATAACGCAGGCTTTCGTCGCGCATGGGATCGTCGGGACAGGTTAAAATCAGGGTCGGGGGGAGCCCTGCCAGACGCGAGGCGTTGGACGGGGCTGCATAGGGATGAAGGGCTTTATCGACGGTCCCAAGATAGCTGTTCCAACCGTCTGCCCATTTGCAGCCCACCGGCCCGGCCTGGGCCTGACGGAAGGACTTCGTGGCAAGGTCGGGGTCCAGCATCGGCGAGAGCAGGATCTGCCCTGCCAGCAGAGGCTCCTGCTGATCGCGGGCCATCAGCGTCAGGCCGGCAGCGAGATTGCCGCCCGCCTCTTCACCGGCAACATAGACGCCGCTCTTCTTGGAGACCCAGTTCGAGCGGTTCTTATGCAGCCAGCTCAGCGCGTGATATGTCGCTTGCAGGGCATAGGGGAACGGGCATTCACAGGTATTGACCGGGTAGTCGACCGAGATCACGACCGCGCCGGCCTCAGCCAGCAAGCTCGCGATCTGCTGGCCGCTTTCAACCGATCCACCGGTAAAGGCGCCGCCATGCATATGGAAAACCAGAGGGGCGGTGCGCTTGGTAGCAGCATCGCGGTAGACACGGACCGGCAGCGTCGCGGTACCCGCGGCGTCCTTCGGCAGTGTCTCTTCCGTCCAGCTGATAGCCATCGTTCGGCCCCTTCCGCGTCACGTCATCCGGGATGGATGACCTATTGCGTTGCGGCAGAAGTTAGTCTTATCTTTTTGTCGAATAAACACCGGTTTATGAATATCATTTTTTCTATATAGAAATAATAAGGCAGTTTCTGCTGAAACTAAGCCGCCATATCGCCACTTAAATCGTTACAAAAAGCGCAGTGCAGCAGGGTGACTGATGGATCAATTGACCGCAATGCGGGCCTTCGTACGGGTGGTGGAATCCGGCAGCTTCACGCGTGCGTCCGATCTTCTGGATATCCCGAAGCCGACCCTGACCAAACATATCCAGGGTCTGGAGGCGCATCTGCGGGTCAAACTGCTGAACCGCACGACACGCCGGGTTATCGTGACGCCCGATGGTGCGGGCTATTATGAGCGGGCGGTTCGCATCCTGGCCGATATCGAAGAACTCGACGGCAGCCTTAGCCAATCCCAGGCCAGTCCGAGCGGTCGACTTAGGGTCGATGTCGGCAGTGCGCTTGCCGATATGATCATTATTCCGGCGCTGCCAGAGTTCTATGCCAAATACCCGGACATTCAGATTGATCTCGGGGTGTCAGACCGGCCGGCAGATCTGGTCGGGGATAATGTCGACTGCGTGCTGCGCGGCGGCGATCTGACCGATCCCTCGCTGATCGCCCGCCGGATCGCCAGCTTCGATTTCCACACTTATGCCTCGCCGGCTTATCTGGAACGCTTCGGCATTCCCGAACACCCGAGTCAACTCGACGGGAACCATCAGATGGTCGGTTATTTCCTGGCCGGCACCGGCCGGCACATGACCTATGATTTTCAGCGGGGCGAGGAATCCCTCATTATCAAGGGGCGCTATCAGCTGGCGGTCAATGATAGTATCGCCTTTATGACGGCGATGCGGACGGGCCTTGGCATCGGGCAGATGCCGCTCTTCATGGCGCGGGATGATCTGGCGGCGGGGCGGCTGATCGAAATCATGCCGGACTGGCGATCGACCAGCATGCCGCTGCATATCGTTTATCCGCCCAACCGCCATCTGTCGAACAAACTGCGCGTTTTTACCGATTGGGTTGCCGCGCTCTTTGGCGGTGATCGCCTGAACCAGCGGTCCTAGGCGTCGGACGAGTCCAGTCGGCGCAACGGGAAGCGCAGACGGACCGTCACGCCCTTGTCGGCCTCTATCGCGATCTCGGTCCCCAGTTGAGTCGCAAACCCTTTCATCAGGATGGTGCCGAGGCCCTTGCCGTTGGCCTTAGCATCCGCAATCCCGATGCCGTCGTCGGCGATGACGCAGGTGACATATTCGTCGCTATCGGCGGTGATCTTGATGTCGATCCGGCCGTTCTCGCGCTCCTGGAAGGCATATTTCCAGGCGTTGGTCACGGCTTCATTGATGATAAGGCCCAGGCACACCGCCTGATCGGTCGTCAGGATGATCGGTTCGATCTCGGTTGTCAGCTGGATGCGGCCCACGGTTTCGGTATCGGCCAGGGCCGCCAGCTGGGCCACCAGATCGCCGATGAAATCCTTGGCATCCACCTTGGAGTAATTGTGCGCGACATAAAGATGCTGATGCAGAATGCTCAGCGCGCGGATGCGGCTGATGGCCGACTGGAACTGATTGGCGGCTTCCTCGTCGGTGATCTTGCTCTGCTGGATCGAGAAGATGCTGGCGATGATCTGCAGGTTGTTTTTGACCCGGTGATGGGTCTCGCGCATCAGCATGTCGCGCTGATCGATGAGGCTTTGCAGGCGCGCCTCGCGGTCATGGACCTTTTCGATCATATGAAGAAAATTGAGGCCGAGGGCTCGGATCTCCTGCGGGGCATTACCGACCGTGCTTTCCAGGCGCTCGGGATAAACACCTTCCTCGGCATAGAGCTTCATCTCGCGCGATAGGACCGAGACCGGTCGGACGACGAGATAGCGTGCGCCGATCAGGATCGTCGCCAGGCTGGCCCCGGCATAGAGGAATAGTTCCATCACGCGGGACGGGACTTGGGTGTTGGCGAGGGCTGCCAGATCGCCTTCCTTGGCGCTCATGACGATGTCGAAATCCTCGTCGACCGCCGTCACGACATGAATCCACTCGCCATTCGAAACCGTGCGGGTGGCACCATTGACGATATCGAGGCCCTGCGGCCGGCGCAGGGAATGGGGCAAGAGGGGCTTGTCGACCAACTTGCCCGAAGCATCCAGCGCAACATCATTGCTGTCGACCATCTGGAAAATCGTGTGCGGAGCGATGTCGGTCGCGGTCTGGCTGACGAAGTAATTGGCGCGCACGGCGGTGGCGAGCGAGCCTTTGAAGACCCCTTCGTCATTGAAGATCGGGAAGGCGAAACCGATGACGGTTTCGCCGCTGATCCGGCCGGTCGTGAAGTTGGAGACGCTGGGTTTTTGGGTTTCGTTGGCTTCCTTGGTCGCAGGACCAACGGAAACCACCCCGACGAGAGCGGGATCTGACCCACAGATGATCCGTGTGTCTGTATCGACGAGGTTGACCGTGGTGAGCACCTGGCCATGGATCTTCTTGACGCTCGCCAGCGCCCGATTACAGCGATCTTGATTCTGATCGAAATTGGTGATCGCCACAGCGAGTGTAGCGAGGGAGTTCCGGACAGCGCCGATTTTGCGATCATAATTCTCGCCCATTACCCGCAGGTTGCTGCGATAATGATCGAGCAGCAGATCGCGGTTATCCTTCGTGGTCACGAAGATCAGGATCAGCACGGGCGTGGCACTGACAAACAGCAGGACGATCAGGCGCCGCCCCAAGGTCGTGATGTAGCGTCGCCCCAGCCATTGCAGCCAGCCGATGATCGGCCACCGCGAGATGTCCTTCAGGGCGGGGGGCAGCATGCTTAAAACCTTCAAGTCAATCGAAGCGCCCCGCGAAGGGGCGCGCCGTCATTTCTTCTTGTCGTCGGGCGCCGATTTTTCCGCGTGGTCTGAAATCAGACGCAACAAATCTTCCGGCAAGGGCTCATTGGCGATCTCGTCGTACATGGCGTGCAACGATTGTTTCAGCCAATTGTCAAAAGCGCGGTCCACCTTTCCGCGATTAGTGGAAGCGGAGGTGAGGCGTGTTGGCGGCGTTTCATTCTTTTTGTCCGAACTGGCCAACTCGCCTCATCCCGGATAATAACGTCAGTGAGTGATCACGCCGTCAGGCGTTGTAATGTCGTGCGCTCTGCGCCGAATTGCGGCGGGCCATCTCTAGTTGAGCCGAGCCGACTGCTTCGGTCAATCCCCCGCGTTCCTTTACAGGAACTCGCATCGAGGGCTTTGCAGCTTCTGCGGCGATCGGCATTTCTTCGGCTTCTTCGCCCATCAAATAGTCGCGCAGGGCCTGACGAGCACGGGAAACGCGGCTTTTGATGGTGCCGACCGAGCAATCGCAGGCCTCTGCCACTTCTTCGTAGCTCATGTCGTGCAATGCGACCAGCAGCAGGGCTTCGCGCTGAGCAGCGGGCAGCTTGTCGAGACCGGTCTTCAACTCGCCGACCACCAGATTGTCTTCCTGGCTACCGGCGCCCGCTAGATGGGCGGTATTCACGTCGTCGAGTTCGGCGGTCGGCCGGGTGCGACGGATATCCGAGAGGAACTGGTTGCGCATGATGCGATACATCCAGGCGCAAAACTGAGTGCCGGGCGTAAATTTGTCCGACGCGGCCAGGGCCTTGGCGACGGCTTCTTGCAGAAGGTCGTCGGCCTTGGCGCGGTCGCGGGTGATAGCGACGGACAGAGCCCGGAGGCGCGGCAGGTTTTCGATCAACAGATCGTGAAAGCCATTGGTGTTCATCGGATCACTCCTGAAGGGTGCTTGTAGGCCAAACGTCTCAGGCCTCCGATGTGCAACATCGCTTCAAACATTTTTTTCATCGCCGTCGGAATCGCCGCGAATTTCCTCGCCCAGCAAGGCTTTCAGTTGCCGACGCGCCCGTGACAGGCGCATGCGCATCGTGGCGGAACTACAGCCGGCGACATCGGCCGCCTGCTCGTGGCTGAGGCCCTCCGTCCCCACCAGGGCGATGGCTTCGCGCAAAACCGGCGCTAATTGATTGAGAGCGGCTTGAAGGTCCTGAAGATCATTACGCCCCTCCTGCCCGCCATCGACGGCCACGACCCCTTCGACATCATCCAGCGACGCGTGGCGACGGCGCCGCTCAAACCGCAGGCGGTCGTAATAGACGTTGCGTAAGGTGCGGAACAGCCAGGCCTTCAAATCATCCGCGCCCGGCAGGCGGCTCAGATCTTCTGAATGTTCAAGGGCGCGCAGGGTAGTGTCCTGCACAAGATCTTTTGCGAGCGTGGCGTCCTGACACAGCACGCGTGCGAAAGCCTGCAGATGCGGGAGCTGCGAAACCAACCTGTGACCGATCGGTTGACCTGCCTGATCTGCAGCAGAGGCGGGGATTGGGTGAGAGACTGGACCGACGCCGTTCATACCAATTCTGGTTTAAGCCCTTTAAATAAACCTGACTGTGACCTGGTTGTGACAAGACGCCAAATCATTAAAGAAAACCATTTGCATAGCCAGCGGATAAGGGTTTTAGACTATGTCTCTTGCGCTGGCTTGAGGGCTGGCGTTCTCCTCTTTCTTCATGACATTTGGGCGGTATGAGCGAACTTCAGGCAAAGCTGGCATATTATCTTGCACCCTTGCGGCGCTATGCCCGCGCCTTGACCGGCGATCAGGGGCAGGGTGACCGGGCGGTGGTCAGTGCCGTGAAGGAACTGCTGGCTACGCCCAATGTGAATGATGACGGCCAGTCGCTGAAACTAACGCTCTATCGCCTAGTGTCGGAAGCCTTGAGCGCCGATGGGGATCTAACGGCGGCGCCGGCCTTGGCGCCTGGCTATGATGGTCTTGGCTGGACCCAGCGCCAGTTGATCGTCCTAACCGACCTTGAGGGCATGAGCGTGCATGATGCGGCCCTGGTTCTGGGCCTTAGCGGCGATGTCGCGATCAGCCTTCTGACCCAGACGCGCGAACAGCTGCGCCAGGCGACCGCGACCGACGTGCTGATCATCGAAGATGAATTCGTGATCGCGATGGACATCTCGAACCTCGTGACCACGGCCGGGCACCGGGTGGTCGGGATCGCCTCGGATCATGCGGCCGCAGTGGCGCTCGCCAAGGAAAAGCGGCCGGGCCTTATTCTGGCGGACATCAATCTGGGGGCTGGCGGATCGGGCAATGAAGCGGTTGCGGAAATTCTGCAAAGCCATGACGTGCCGGTCATCTTCGTCACCGCCTATCCCGAACGCTTGCTGACCGGGACCCAGATCGAACCCAATTACGTGCTGACCAAGCCGTTCGATCCCATGACGCTGGGGGTTGCGACCTTCCAGGCGCTGGCGACCTGGCGACAAAAATCCCTGCGCTCGGCGCCAGCGGCACAATAAAGACGGCAGAGATTCAACGATCGGCTGACAATAAATGTAGTTTTGCGGCTGCGAACTACAACGTCAGCATTCATTAACGATCTGAATTTGCTTGCATATCCTTCCGGGCGATGGATGCTGAGAGCCTATCTCTCGGAATATTGCCCTATGACTTCGCCAGACCCATTGCACCAGCCCGCAGAATTTCTCACCGCCCTCTTCGAGACGGCGGTGCGGGCGGCTGATCCGCGTGCGATGCTGGCGGCCCATCTGCCGGCAAAGCCCAAAGGGCGGGTGATCGTGGTGGGCGCCGGGAAGGCCGCAGCCAGCATGGCGGCGGCAGTTGAGGCAGCCTGGGAAGGTCCGATCGAAGGGTTGGTGGTCACCCGTTACGACCATGGTCTGCCGACCCGCGCCATCGAAGTGATCGAGGCGAGCCATCCGGTGCCCGATGCTGCCGGCACCGAGGCGGCCAAGCGTATCCTTGCCCTGGTCCAAGGCCTGACGGCCGACGATCTGGTGCTATGCCTGATTTCTGGCGGTGGATCGGCGCTGCTAGCGCTCCCCGCGCCCGGCGTGGACCTCGCCGATAAGAAAGCCCTGACTTCGGCGCTCCTGAAGTCTGGCGCCGCGATCGACGAGATCAATACGGTCCGTAAACATCTCTCGGCGATCAAAGGTGGGCGTCTTGCCGCTGCGGCCTATCCGGCCAAGGTCGTGACGCTCGCGATTTCCGATGTGCCGGGCGATGATCCGGCGGTGATCGCCTCCGGCCCGACGATTGCCGATCCGACGACCCTGGCCGACGCACGGGCGGTTTTAGCCCGTTATGGCATCAATCCGCCGCCGGGGATTGCCGCCGCCCTATCGGATCCGGCCAATGAGACGCCCAAGCCCGGCGATGCCCGCCTGTTGGGGGCGGAAATGCATCTGATCGCCCGGCCGCTCGATAGCTTGACTGCCGCGGCCGATTTCGCCCGCGCCCATGGGTTGACCCCGATCGTTTTGGGGGACGCCATCGAAGGCGAGGCCCGAGACGTGGGCCGGACGCTCGCCGGGATTGCCCGCTCGATTGTCGAACATGGCCTACCCCTGAAGGCGCCCGCCGTGATCCTGTCGGGCGGCGAAACCACTGTGACGGTGCGCGGCAAGGGCCGGGGCGGGCGCAATGCCGAATGCCTGCTGGCCATGGGCCTGCAGCTGCAAGGTCTTCCCGGCGTGCATGCCCTCTGCGCCGATACCGATGGCATCGACGGAGTCGAAAGCAACGCGGGTGGGATCTGGCATCCTGAGAGTGCTGCGCGGGCCAAGGCTGCGGGCCTCGACCTGAACGCGCGCTTGGCCGATAATGATGCCTTCGCGGTTTTCGAAAGCCTCGGTCAACTTATCGTTACCGGGCCAACCCGAACCAATGTGAATGATTTTCGCGCCGTGCTAGTCCAGCATGGTGCCGCCCGAGCCGGCTAAAAAGCCAGACCACCAAAGGAAACTATCATGCGTCGCCTTGCCTCTACCCGCATTCTCGCAACCCTCGGACCGGCATCTTCGTCGATCGAGAAGGTACGGGCGCTGGCGCAGGCCGGGGCCGATGTGTTCCGCCTGAACTTCAGCCATGGTACCCACGAAGATCATGCAGCGCGGTATGAAACCGTGCGTGCGGTCGAAGCGGAACTGGGCAAGCCGCTCGGCATTCTTGCCGATCTTCAAGGGCCAAAACTGCGCATCGCGACCTTTGCGGGCGACAAAGTTACATTGACGCCGGGCCAGCCTTTCCGACTCGACCTCGATATTAAGACGCCGGGCGATGCGACCCGTGTCGGCATGGCGCACCCCGAGATTTTCGAGGCGATCGAACCTGGCCAGGATCTGCTGCTCGATGACGGCAAGGTTCGTTTGCGCATCGAAAGTTGCGGTAAGGATTTCGCTGAAACCCGTGTCATCACCGGTGGTGCCCTGTCGAACCGCAAGGGCGTCAATGTTCCGCACGCCGTGCTGAACCTCGCGGCCCTCACCGAAAAGGATCGCCGCGATCTCGATTTCGCCCTGACCTTGGGGGTCGATTGGATCGCGCTGTCGTTTGTGCAGCGTGCAGACGATATGGCCGAAGCGCGCAAGCTGGTGCAGGGCCGCGCCGGCGTGCTGGCCAAGCTTGAAAAGCCCTCGGCCATCCAGTGCCTAGATGAGATTATCGAGATGTCTGACGCCCTGATGGTGGCGCGCGGCGATCTCGGCGTCGAAATGCCCCCCGAAGACGTGCCGGCCCTGCAGCGCCGCATCGTCCGCGCCTGCCGCCGCGCCGGCAAGCCGGTGGTGGTCGCGACCCAGATGCTCGAAAGCATGATCACCGCCCCGACCCCGACCCGCGCCGAAGCCTCGGACGTTGCGACGGCGGTCTATGACGGCGCCGATGCCGTCATGCTGTCGGCCGAAACCGCGTCCGGTGAATTTCCGATCGAAGCCGTTTCGATCATGAACCGCATCATCCTGCGCGTGGAAAGCGACGAGCTTTACCGCAAGCTGATGAATGCCGAGCAGGTCAGCCACGACAATAGTTCCAGCGATGCGATCTCGGCTGCTGCCTCGCAAGTGGCCGAGACGATTAATGCCGCTGCAATCGTGACCTTCACCTCCTCGGGCCTCACCGCCCTGCGTGTTGCGCACGAACGCCCGGCGACCCCGATCCTGGCGCTGACCCAGGTTCAGGCGACCGCCCGTCGCCTCTCGCTCGTCTGGGGCATGCATCCGGTGCTATGCCGTGATTGCACGAATTTCGAGGAAATGGTGCAGATCGCCTGCGACATGGCCCGCCTCAAGGGCTTTGCCGATCCGATGGATAAGATCGTCGTCACCGCCGGTGTGCCCTTCGGGACCCCCGGCGCGACGAATATTTTGCGCGTCGCCCGCGTGGAGGAGTAGGATAGGGGGACCTGTTCCCCCTTTTCACCCGCTGAAAGTCGCCGCCATGGCCAATCCTCCCAGCAAGCCTTCCAAGGCAGAAGAAGCCGATCCGCTGCTGGCAGAAATGGAAATGAAGCTGCGCGGCGTCGATGGTGGCGTAAAAAGCCACCTCGTCGCCAAACTGCGCCAGTTGGTGGATAAAAATCCCGATGCGGTCGTGAAATCGATCCGGCACGGCTGGCTGGCACAATCCGACGATCATTGATCGCGGGCGTTCCGATCCCCATCCTAGTTGGACGTGCAGGTGAGGTTGGGCCAAAAGCAGCCTGACCCGCGATAGCGGCTTGATTTGATTTGGGATGTGTGTATGCCGGTTTCGCCGCGTTTTCTGCCTTCGACCGCCCACGCCAGCCTTGGCTCCGACTTCTTTGATCCGGTCGCGCCGGCCCAGTTCCCGATGACGAAGCTGGTCTGGCGGGATCAGGCGGCAGCTACCCGCATGGGTCTGGAAACGCTGACCGAGGCCGAATGGATCGCCCATTTCGCGCGCTTCGAGCCGCTGCCGGGATCTTTCCCCCAGCCCCTGGCCTTGCGCTATCACGGTCATCAATTCCGCGTCTATAACCCGGACCTCGGCGATGGCCGTGGCTTCCTCTTCGCCCAAGCTAAAGACACGGTCGATGGCCGGCTGATGGATTTTGCCACCAAGGGCAGCGGCCAGACCCCCTGGTCGCGCACCGCCGACGGGCGCCTGACCCTCAAGGGCGGGGTGCGTGAGCTGCTGGCAACCAACATGCTAGCGGCGCAAGGGGTCACCACTAGCCGCACCTTCGCGCTCTTCGAGACCGGCGAAGCCCTGGTGCGCGGGGATGAACCCTCGCCCACCCGCTCCAGCGTTTTGACCCGTCTCTCGCACGGACATGTTCGTATCGGCAGCTTCCAGCGCTTCGCCTATCTCGAAGAGCCCGCGAATATCGAGAAATTGGCTCGCTATAGCCTTGCCACCTATTACCCGGATTTGACGGCAGGCGAGAGCGCGACGAGCGTGATGGAGACTCTGCTAGATGCCGTGGTCTCGGCCTGTGCGCGCATGGGCTCGGAATGGATGGCCGCAGGCTTTGTCCATGGCGTGCTGAATAGCGACAATATCAACATCACGGGCGAGAGCTTCGATTACGGCCCCTGGCGCTGGCTGCCAATCTATGACCCGGCTTTCACTGCGGCCTATTTCGATCAGAACGGGCTTTATGCCTATGGCCGTCAGCCGGCGACCCTGGCTTGGAACCTGACGCGGCTGGCCGAATGCTTCCTTGCTTTCTGCCCGGAAGAACGACTGACTGCGATTCTTGCCGAGTTTCAGCCGCGCTTCGAAGCGGCTTTGTGCGATGCATTTTTCCGTCGTCTCGGTATTCAGCGCACCGACGATCTGAGTGCCGATCTAGGACTGGTTTCTTCGCTTTATGCCTTCCTGCACGAAGCACGCTGCGGGTTCGAACAGACTTTCTTCGATTGGTATGGCGGGCGTCTGTCGGAAACACGTGCGGCAGCCAGCCCGCAGGCCAGCGTCTATGAGATGCATGAATTCCGCCCGGTAAAGCAGCGCATCATCGACCGCGATCCGGTTGCTGGCACTAACCTCGACCATGCCTATTTCCAACGGGAAAAGCCGGTCACGATGCTGATCGACGAGGTCGAGGCGATCTGGGCACCGATTGCCGCTACCGACGATTGGGCGCTGCTGCATGCCAAACTCGCGGACATTGCGGAAATGGCGGCCGGTTATGGTGCCGCTTGACCTCACCCGCACGCTAATGGTCTGGTCGAAGGGATGATCGACCCCAAGATCCATAGGCCCGTCTCCCGACGCCCGTCCCGGCGCGAGGTGCAACGCCAGCGAACCGAAGCCGAACTGGTGGCGGTCGCGGCCGAGGTCTTTGCCGAATTCGGCTATCACGGCGCCTCCACCGCCTTCATCGCGGCGCGGGCCGGCGTTCCCAAGGCCAACCTGCATTATTATTTCAGCACCAAGGAGGCGCTCTATCGCCGGGTGCTGGAAGAAACCATGTCGGGCTGGCTGACCGCCGCCGATCCGATGGACCCGTCTGCCGATCCGCGCGCAGCCCTCGGGGCCTATATCGCCGATAAGCTGCGCTGGTCGCGCCTGCGCCCGGATGCCAGCCGGGTCTGGGCCCGTGAAGTCATGGACGGCGCGCCTTTCATCAAGGCTGATCTCGCCGGCAGTTTGTTGCCCTGGTTCACCCGTACCGTTGCCGTGCTGGAAGGCTGGATGGAAGCGGGTAAGCTGCGCAAGGTCGACGCGCGGCACCTGTTGTTCCAGATCTGGGCCGCGACCCAGCATTACGCCGACTTCTCGGCCCAGATGGGGCTTTACCTCGATAAGCCGGCCCTGGATGAGGAAGACTTCGAGGCCGCATCGGCGCTTCTGACCGCCACCATCCTTGACGGCTTGGTCATTTCGAAATAGCGCATCAGGCATGTGAATTTATAAATTCACCGCACCCTGTGATTATATCGGCTTTACAAGACCCTTTGGGTCGTGAATACCATTTCGCACGTTTTTATTATCCAAAAGGACATGCGAGATGCGTAAATTACTTTCCGCCGCCGCAGGCATTGCGACCCTGATCGCGGGCCCCGCCCTCGCACAGACCAAGATTGAAATCGGCTATATCCCGGTGCTCGGGTCGGCACAGCTGTTTGTGCTGGAAGGCGAAGGCTGGGCGAAGGCCGCCGGCCTCGAAATCAAGCTCACCAAATTCGATAGCGGCCCGGCGATGGTCCAGGCGCTGGCCTCAGGCAAGATCGACGCCTATTACGGCGGCGTGACCCCGCTGATTGTCGCCAAGGCGCAGGATGTGCCGATCTCGATCATCGCGGCTGCGGCGACCGAGGAAATCGTGCTAGTCGGGCGCGGCAAATATGCCGAGCTTGCCAAGAAGGAAGGCGCCGGCCCGGCCCTCCTCAGCTTTGCCAAGGCCGAAGGCCAGAAGGTCAAGATCTCCTCCCAGCCCTCGGGCTCGGTGCCCGATACCATCACCCGCTATTGGTTGCAGGAAATCGCCAAGGTTCCGGCCGCCGAAGTCGAAATCCTTTCCATGGGTATCGACAAGACTCAGCAGGCCCTGCTGTCCAAGGCCGTCGATCTCGCTCCGATCCGCGAACCGGTGATCACCATCATCCGCGATCTCGATCCCTCGATCGAAGTTGTCGCCAAGGGCGGCGAGCTCTTCCCGGGCCAGCCGGGTTCGGTTGTCGGCATCCGCGACGAGTTCAAGACCAAGAATGCCGACGCCGTGAAGGCGCTGGTGAAGCTGCATATTCGCGCGACCGAAGCCCTGAAGAAGGATGCCAAGGCCGTTGCTCCCAGCGTGCATAAGGTGATCGGTGCCGGCCTGACCGACATCGGGACTATTGAACGCGCGCTGACTTCGCCTTATTCCAACTTCGTGTCGAACCCGGCGGACATTCTCGTCTCGACCGATAAGATGCAGAAGTTCCAGGTCGGCCAAGGCGCGATTGCCAAGGAAGTCGATCTGGCCAAATTGTTCGACCAGAGCTTCTATAAGGCGGCACAGTAACGCATGAGCAGAGCCCCCCTTTCCCGGACTACCACAATCGGCCTTGGGGCCGGGGGGCTTCTGGTCTTCATCCTGCTGTGGGAAACGCTGGCGCGCTCGGGCCTGCTACCGGCCTTTGTCGCGCCCGCGCCCTCCAGCCTGCCGGGCGCCTTCTGGCGGGAATATACCGGCGGCTTCTGGCTCAAAGCCATCCTGGGCTCGGCCAGCCATTATTTCGCGGGCCTTGCCGCCGGCAGCGCCTTGGGCATTACCTTTGGTGTCCTGGCAGGCCTCTCGCGTCGCTATGAGGCCGCCCAACAATGGCTGGTGCGGGTCATCCGCCCGATCCCGGGCCTCGCCTGGATCCCCTTTGCGATCATCTGGTTCGGTATTTCCGAGACCGCGGCGATCTTCATCATCGGCGTCAGTGTCTTCTGGATCACCTATTTTTCAGCCTTCGCCGCCGTGCGTGGGGTCGATCCCGATCTTTTGGAAGTCGCCGAGGCCTTTGGCCATCGTTCGGCCTTTGCCAAGGTCGTGAAGATCATCCTGCCGGCGGCCGCGCCTGGAATCCTCGGCGGGGTGCGCATCGCGCTTGGCCAGGGTTGGATGGCGGTGGTTGCGGCGGAAATCTTCGGTGTCCCCGGCATGGGCGCCCGCATGCAGGATGCGTCTGGCTTGCTCCAGACCCCGGTGGTCATCGTCTATATGCTGACCATCGCTGCCCTCTATAGTTTGACCGACATGGTGTTTGGCCAGGTCTCGAAAGTGATCCTTCAATGGCAGCGATAGCCGAGATCAAAGGCCTCAGCCTTGCCTATGGCGACAATGTTGTCCTGCAAGGCCTCGATCTGACGCTGGAGCGCGGTAGTTTCGTCGCGATCGTTGGCGCCTCGGGGGTCGGTAAATCGACGTTGCTGCGGGTGCTTGCCGATCTTTCGAAACCGTCCAGCGGGACGGTCACCACTCATTTTACCGAAGGTCGCGGCCATCGGCCGGCGGCATTGGTGTTTCAGGAGGCCCGTTTGCTGCCCTGGCGCCGGGTGCTGTCGAACATTGAGTTCGGCCTTGAAAGCTTAGGGTTGCCCCGGGCCGAGCGGCGGGATCTGGCCGAGAAGGCCCTGAAGCTGGTCGGTCTTGCCGATTTTGCCAAACGTTGGCCCTATCAGCTCTCGGGCGGGCAGCGGCAGCGTGTCGCTTTGGCCCGTGCCCTGGCCCTCAAGCCCGATCTTCTGCTGCTGGACGAGCCCTTTGGCGCGCTCGACGCCATCACCCGTGCCGGCATGCAGGACGAGTTGCTGCGGCTCTGGAAGGAAACTGGGGCCTCGATCCTGATGGTGACCCATGACCTCGATGAGGCGGTCTATCTTGCTGATCGCGTCATTCTGCTGGGCGAAAGCCCTGCCCGCATCATCAGCGACCTGACCGTGCCCGAGATGCGTCCGCGCATCCGGGGCGCTCTGACCTCGGCCGCCGGCATCCGGGACGAGCTGGAACGCACCATGACGGGCGGGTCAGGGATTTAGGGGCCGGGCCCCATCCATTACTCAACCGTCATCCCCCGACTTGATCGGGGGATCCCCTCCGGGAGCTTGCCCAATTCTTCCGAGGGATAGTTGAAGCCCCGGAGGAGATCCCGTGGTCAAGCCACGGGATGACGAGTTGCTGGTTTTAGGAAAACCCCAACTGCCGCCGGACATCGTCGGGGCTGACACCTTCCGCCCGCATTTCCCGCAGGCTCTTGGCGCCGTCGCGTTTGGCGAGGCGCTTGCCGTCCGGGCCTTTGAGCAGCGGGAAATGGCGATAAGCAGGGGTCGGCAGATCCAGCAGGGTTTGCAGCAGCCGGTGTAGATGGGTTGCCGGCAACAGATCCTCGGCCCGCGTCACCAGACCGATCCCCTGTGCCGCATCATCGACGGTGACGGCTAGATGATAGCTGGTCGGCGTTTCCTTGCGCGCCAGCACCGCATCGCCGAACTGCGCCGGGTCGGCGGTGATTGTCTCGCCTCTCTCGACAAACCTCAGAGCCGGATCGACGGTGGCAATTGCTCGCCTCATATCGAGGCGCAGGGCATAGGGGGCGTCGCTAGCCAGCCGCTCCGCCCGCTGGTCGGCCGTCAGATGACGGCAGGTACCGGGATAAAGCGGGCCATCGGGTCCATGGGGCGCGGCGGCGGCGGCGGCAATCTCGGCCTGGATTTCCTTGCGGGTACAGAAGCAGGGATAGAGCAACTGGCCCTCTTCCAGCCGGGTCAGCGCGCCGCGATAAGTCTCAAACCGCTCGGATTGGCGCCAGACGTCGCCCGTCCAAGTGACGCCCAGCCACTCCAGATCCTCGAAGATCGCGGCCTCATACTCGGGTCGGCAGCGGGTGCCATCGATATCCTCGATCCGCAGGATCATCGCGTCGCCCTGGGCGGCGGCATCGAGGGCGGCATAGGCGTGGCCGAGGTGCAGATAGCCGGTCGGGCTGGGAGCGAAGCGGGTGCGGATCATGACGGGCGGAACCCTAATCCCCTCTTGCTCGTTTGTCAGCTTGCAGCCCTCTTGCCGATTTGACGGCTTACTGCCAAATTCGCCGCCTTGTAGTGAGACCCCCCCGGGGCATGAGTATCGGGGTATAGATTTCAGGAGTTAGTCGAATGCCGCGTTATGAGGCCGCCATCTTCAATCAAGTCGTCGCGCGTGAAGTCCAGGAAGGTCTGGCGCCCCGCCAACTTGATGCCGGTTGGGCCGAGACGCGCTATATCGAAATCTCTGCCACCAATGACTTGGATGCGCGCCGCAAGTTCGAAGCCCGTTACCCGTCGCAGCGCGGCTATGTGATCCAGAATATTTCTCAGATCAGCGATTAACCTCACTTTACTGTTGGCGTAAGGGCTAATGAGCGCTGCATTTCTGCCAGGATAGCGGCGTTAACTAATTTTTAGCCCTTGCAATTTGGTGACCTGGCCCGGCAAAGAAGGCGTCTCTTTGCTGGAGTTAACGGGCGGCCATGGATCTGGCGTCGGTCTTATCGTATCTGCTGGTCCTGCTGGCCTGCGTCATCGCCTTCACGATCGCGGTCGGAACCGGTTCCGCGCAGCCGGATCGGGCGCTGCTGGGCTATCGGTTGTCGCTAGCCTTCATGGCGGTGGGGGCCGTGCTGACCATGCTGCGCCTCGCGGTGCCAATGTTCCTCAGCAGCTTCCTCGCCAACCTTTTGATCCTGGTCGGCATGGCTCTCTATGTCGATTTCCTGGCTGGCGGCAAAAAACTGTGGCGCGCCTTGGTGCTGATCCCCCTGCCGATCAGCATGGGCGCCCTCACCTATTATCTGTTTCAGGTCGATTGCTACGCCAGTCGAGGCCTCTCGGTGCATCCCTATCACATGATGATCAATCTGCTGGCGGGCCTGGCCATCATGCGGCCAGGCTGGGCTGATCAGCGCCAATCCCTGCGCCAGGGCATTTTCGCGGCCCTTTTCTTTGGGACGGCAGCGCTCTTTGGCTTGCGGATCTGGATCCTGTGGCGCGAGGGCACCTGCACCGACAATCTTCTGACCTCGCCCCTGCATGCGATCTCAATCCTGGCCTTTTCGATCTCGGTGCTGGGCAGCCATTTCGCTGTGCTGCGCTATCTGCCGTTCGGTTATCGCAAAGAGGCATGAAAAAAACCGCCCCGGTTAGGGGCGGCTTCTTCATCTTAGACCGTTTTAAAGGTCTTAGGCGCTCATGAGAGACCGGAGCACGTACTGCAGAATGCCGCCGTGACGGTAGTATTCGACCTCGTCGAGGGTATCGACGCGGCAGAGAACCTTCACGACCTGACGCGAGCCGTCGGCCTTGGTGATGGCGACATCGACGTCCATGCGCGGCTTCAGGCCGGCGGCGACACCGATGATGTCCACGACTTCGGAGCCGTCGAGGCCCAGGGACTGGCGGGTCATGCCGTCCTTGAACTGCAGCGGCAGCACGCCCATGCCCACCAGGTTCGAGCGATGGATACGCTCGAAGCTTTCGGCGATCACGGCCTTGACGCCCAGGAGCACGGTGCCCTTGGCCGCCCAGTCACGCGACGAACCGGTGCCATATTCCTTGCCGGCGAAGATCACCAGCGGGGTGCCTTCGGCCTTGTAGCGCATGCAGGCGTCATAGATGAACATCTGCTCGCCGGTCGGCTGGAACTTGGTCCAACCGCCCGACACGCCTTCGACCATCTCGTTCTTCAGACGGATGTTGGCGAAGGTGCCGCGCATCATGACTTCATGGTTGCCGCGGCGGGCGCCGTAGCTGTTGAAGTCCAGCGGACGAACCTGATGCTCCAGCAGGTACGAACCGCCCGGGCTGTCTTTCTTGATCGAACCGGCCGGCGAGATATGGTCGGTGGTGATCGAGTCGCCCAGCAGGGCCAGAACGCGGGCCTGGCTGATATCGGACAGGGTCTCCGGGGCGGCCTTCGGCATGCCGACGAAGTAGGGCGGGTTCTGGACGTAGGTCGAACCGCTGTCCCACTTGTAGGTCTCGCCCTCGGCGGTCTCGATCGAGCGCCACTGGTCGGGACCATGGAAGACGTTGCCGTAGCGGTTCTTGAACATCGCCGGGGTCAGCGCGGCATCAACAGCCTGCTGGATCTCGGCATTGGTCGGCCAGAGGTCTTTCAGGTAGACGGCGCGGCCATCGCTGCCGGTGCCCAGCGGCTCGGTCGTGACGTCGACATTCATCGAACCGGCGAGTGCGTAAGCAACAACAAGCGGCGGGGAAGCCAAGTAGTTGGCCTTCACGTGCGGAGAAATGCGGCCTTCGAAGTTGCGGTTGCCCGAAAGGACGGCCGCGACCATCAGGTCACCCTTTTCAACGGCAGCAGCGATCGGCTCGTCGAGCGGACCGGAGTTGCCGATGCAGGTGGTGCAGCCGTAACCGACGAGGTTGAAGCCCAGCTTGTCGAGGTAGGGCGTCAGGCCGGCGGCGGCCAGATAGTCGGTAACAACCTGCGAGCCCGGTGCCAGCGAGGTCTTGACCCACGGCTTGGCAGTCAGGCCGCGCTCGACCGCCTTCTTGGCCAGGAGGCCGGCCGCAACCAGCACCGACGGGTTCGAGGTATTGGTGCAGGAGGTGATGGCGGCGATCACGACGTCGCCGTCGGTCAGCTCATAGTTCTTGCCTTCAACCTGAACCTTACGGGCAGCGGCAACACCGCTTTCCGAGAAGGTCTTGGCGAAGCTGCCTTTGGCATCCTTCAGGACGACGCGATCCTGCGGACGCTTCGGGCCGGCCAGCGACGGCTCGACGGTGCCAAGATCGAGTTCCAGAACGGTCGAGAAGACCGGATCGGGAGTCGACTCATCACGCCACATGCCTTGGGCCTTGGCGTAGGCTTCGACCAGCTTCACACGGCTCGGATCGCGACCGGTGAAGGAGAGATAGCGGATGGTTTCGGCATCGACCGGGAAGAAGCCGCAGGTCGCGCCATATTCCGGCGCCATATTGGCGATGGTCGCACGATCAGCCAGCGACATATTGGCAAGGCCGGGGCCAAAGAATTCGACGAACTTGCCGACGACGCCCAGCTTGCGGAGCATCTGGGTGACGGTCAGCACGATGTCGGTGGCGGTGACGCCTTCGGGGGCCTTGCCGGTCAGCTTGAAGCCGACGACTTCGGGTACCAGCATCGACACCGGCTGGCCCAGCATGGAGCTTTCGGCTTCGATACCGCCCACGCCCCAGCCCAGAACGGCGAGGCCGTTCACCATGGTGGTGTGGCTATCGGTGCCGACGCAGGTGTCGGGATAGGCAACGGTCTTGCCTTGTTCCTCGGCGGTCCAAACCACCTGGGCGAGATATTCGACGTTCACCTGATGGCAGATGCCGGTGCCGGGCGGCACGACGCGGAAGTTGTTGAAGGCAGTCTGGCCCCAACGCAGGAAGGCGTAGCGCTCGTTATTGCGCTCGAATTCCAGCTTCACATTGTCGTCGAACGACTGAGCGGAGCCATAGGCATCGACCATCACCGAGTGATCGATGACGAGATCGACCGGCGAGAGCGGGTTGATCTTCTGCGGATCGCCACCGAGGTTGTGGATGGCATCGCGCATGGCGGCCAGATCGACAACGGCCGGAACGCCGGTGAAGTCCTGCATTAGCACACGGGCCGGGCGATAGGCGATTTCGCGTTCCGCCTGGGCGGGCTGCCAATCGGCCAGCGACTTGACGTCGGCGGTGCTCACCGTGCGCTCATCCTGATAGCGCAGCAGGTTTTCCAGCAGCACCTTCAGCGAGAAGGGCAGCTTGGCGACGCCGGGGTGTCCCTGCTCGGCCAGAACGGCGAGGCTGAAGTAGTCGTAGACCTTGCCATCTACTTCGATGGAGCGGCGCGTTTTGAGAGTGTCGATGCCGACAGTCACGGTTTTTCTCCGTTGTTGATGCGGCCGGGGGTCGATTCCCCCAACCCTTCCGAATTCCAGCAGCGCGGCTCTTGAGCGGAACCTGCGCCGGTTACCCTGCAGAATATCTATGGACCGAATTGACACAAGTGCGAAGAGTTGGGGGACTTCCCAAGAGAAACTTGGGTATTAGGTAATTTCTTCGAGAGTTTGGTTAAAGGTCGCGAGCCAATCCGACACCGCCAGGATCTGGTCGTCACGGAAAACGGCAAGACCCGCGGCCTTCGCAGCCAAGGCAAACAGCCCATCTCCATCGATCAGGCGTCCCTGAAAGCTGCCATCGTAAATCTTTCCCAAACCGCACGACGGGCTTTTGGTTTTAAGGATGACTCCGGCGACGCCGGCACTCCTGAGAGTTTTGACAGCCTGGGCTGCGCCGGTGGCAAAAGCCTCCGTCTGATCCTCGCCGCTTTCTGTGACGACACGGCTATCGCGGCGCTCGGCAGAGGGGCGTGGTGTCGGCAGGCCGCCCAGTACCTCGGGGCAGACCGGCATCAGGCGTCCCTCGGCCTTCCAGGCATCCAGCAAGGCATGCTCGATTGTCGCCGCGCGCCCGTCATAGCGCACCGGCGCGCCCGTCAGGCAGGCACTGATGCCGATTCGAATCACGACGGCCGCTCCGGATGGGGAGCGATGCAGGGAAGTGCCCGGACGATCAAGCGCAGTGGATCCATCGGCGTCGAGCCTCGTCAGATGGAAGAACAGGCAGTCTAACGCGTGTAAACCCAGGCGTCAGTAGCGAACTCTGCGCGAGGGCAGCAGGGCGGCAAAGCCATAATCGTCCAGCACGCCGAGATCGCGCAGCGGCCGGCCGAAAGCATGATGGCCGTTGAGTGCGACGATGCAGGGGCCGGTCGGCATGACCTGGGTTCCGGCATCATTGACCAGCGTGATCGCACCGGTCGCGCCGGCGGCTTGCCGCAGGATGCCCAGGGCATCGGGCTCGTCGCCTGCCGCAATCTGCACGCCCATAGTGACGTCGGACCAGCTGAGCCAGCCCAGTGGCGTGCGCAGGGTGACGACAGCCGGCGGCGCGCCGGTCGGCGCGGCGAGCGAGACGAGCGATCCGGTCATCAAGGTCAGCTCGATTGCGGCGACACGCAGCCCGGTGCCGGTCGGGGCAAGGCTACGCCGGTCCAGCCGCAGGCGCGACATAGGGCCGACACACAGTTTCAGGCTGGTCGCCAGCACCAGTTCGACGATGCTGAAAGCGCCGGTCTCGATCAGATCGCCGGACTGCAACAGCTGCCCCATCCGCAGCGGCGCGCGGGTCTCGCCCACACGCTTGACGATGGCGGCATTCTCGATCGCGGCGATCTCGGCCATCGGGTCGGGTTTGTAACCGCCAGCACCAACACCGCCGGTGGTCAGCACCAGATCCTCGATGAGGGCGGAGGGCAGGCGGTATTCCACCGGCACCGCGATATCCTCGGGGCGGTGGTTTTTAAAATAGTCGCTGAAAGTCTGAAGAGGTTGGCCGCCTTGCACCAGCAGCAGGTCTTCATCCACCCTTAGGTAGTCAGCGCGCAGGTAGCGGTCGCGTGCGGCGAGTGCGCCTTCCAGGGCTTCCGACTGATGGACAAAAGGATCGAACATGAATCAACTCTAGCGCGTATACTAACAATTCGAAAATAGCGCGAAACAATAAAGAAATCATTGCTGCGGAAGCGAAAGTAAAGCCCGATCGATCGTGCGTCGCTCTGCCGCATCCGCCGGCAGAAAGTCTTTCAGTCGATTCCAAAGAGTGCGGGCTTTTTCTGTATTACCCATCTCTAGTGCCGCAATCCCGCCAAACCACAAGGCTTCGGGCTGATCGGGGTCGAGTGCCAGGACTCGTTGATAGGCCGCAGCCGCTTCGGGTGACAGGGGCGCATCCCCTCCACCCGCCGGCAACAACGCCCGCGCATAGGTGACTTGCACGTCGGTCCGGCCCGGGGCCTGCTCTGCTGCCTCCTTCAAGGCCTCAAGAACCCCCGCTTGATCTTTCAGAACAGATTTGGCTCGAGCGAGCCGCAACCAACCGTCAATATCGGTGGGATCAGCGGCCAGGCGTCCCGCCAAACTATCGACCATGCTGCGAATGGCGGCGGCGCGATCCGCGTCGGAAAGGGCCGTTACATTGGCCATGCTGGCGACATCGGGCCCGCGCGGTGCGATATCGAGGCTGGCGGGATCCCGACCGAGGCGGGCCGCAAGGGCATTGGCCTTTTCCAGCACGCGGGGATACCAGGGCGCACCGGCGGTCGCGGAATGACCCAGGGTTTCGAGGGCCTTCAGGGCCTCTGCCGGTTGGCCGCCCTGTTCCAGCGCTAAGGCAAGATGGTAGCGGGCGCGCGCATCCGAAGGATCGCCTTTGAGTGCATCTTCGAACGAAAGCTTTGCCTCTGCCGTGACCAGACCGTCCGCCTTGCGGGTGAGAAGATCGCCCTGCAGCGAGGCGAGGTCGGAGCGCAGGGGCAAGCGGCGGCGGGCTTCGGCCAGACGCTCTAGAGCCTCTTCCCCCTGGCCGCGTAAGGCCAAGGCCTGGGCCAGTTTAGCCATCGCGCCGGCATCCTCGCCATCCTCGGCCAGACGGGCACGCAGATCGGCAATGGCCTGATCCAGTTGGCTCAGTTCAGCTGTTTCTTCGGCCCGGGACGAGAGCGGCATATCCGGCATATTGGCGGTGCCGAGCGAGAGATAGAGGGCCAGCGGTCCTGCGAGCAACAGGCAGGCGATGGGAACCAGGATCTCGCGCCGGCTGGACCAGTTGCTGTTGCGCGGTGTCGCCTTATCCACCGCCAGCATGCGGCGCTGGATTTCAAGACGGGCGGCAGCCACTTCCGAGGGGGCAAGACGACCGGCAGCAGCCTCGCGCTCCAACTCCTGCAATTGGTCGCGATAGACGGCCATGCGGCCATCTTGCGTGTCCTTGCCGGGGCGGCGAAAAATCGGGGTGGCGACCAGCAGCACGGCGGCGGCGGCCAGGGCCAGGAAACCGAGCCAAACCATCAGGGGGTCTCTTTCTCGAGAGCGGCAAGACGGGCCTGCTCCTCCGGGCTCAAGGGGCGCGGTGCCGGAGCTTTGCGCTTGCGGGCAGCGAAGAACAAGGCGGTCAGCAGGCCCGCCAGCAGCAGGGGCGGGCCGAACCACAGGACGGCGGTCACGCCTTTCACCGGCGGCTTCAGCAGAACATAATCGCCATAACGCTCGTGGATATAATCCAGCACGGCGGAATCGCTATCGCCCTTGGTCAGGCGCTCGCGCACCAGCAAGCGCAGAGACCGGGCCAGCTCGGCATTGCTATCGTCGATGCTTTCGTTCTGGCAGACGAGGCAGCGCAGCTCCTTCGACAGCGCGCGGGCGCGGGCCTCCATCACCGGGTCCGGCAGAACCTCGTCGGGCAGCACGGCCAAAGCCGGCAGCGCGATGACCGCAAAGGCTAGGGCAGCAAGCAGCCGTTTCATGAGGTGGCCAGGCTTTTCAGCAGCGGCAGGATGGTCTTATCCAGCGTTGTGCGATCCAGCGGGCCGACATGGCGGTGGCGGATGCGGCCGGTGCGATCGATGACGAAGGTTTCCGGCACGCCATAGACGCCCCATTCGATCGAGGCCCGGCCATCGCGATCGGCCCCGATCCGACTATAGGGATCGCCCAGGGCCTTGAGGAACGTCTTGGCGTCTTCTGGCTTGTCACGCTGATTAATGCCGATCAGCGTGACGCCCTGTTTCTGAAGCTCCATCAGCAGCGGATGTTCGGCCCGGCAGGGCAGGCACCAGGAGGCAAAGACATTGACCAGCAACGGGCCTTGCTGGGCGAGCGCGGTGATATCGCCCGAAGCGATGGCGGGATCGTTGTCGCGCAAGCCCGGCATCGAGACATTCGGGATCGGCCGGTCGATCAATTGCGACGGCAGAGCCCGATCATCGTCATTCAGCAGCAGGCCGAAACCGTACCAGCCTGCGATGCCAAGGAAGACCATCAGTGGCAGAATAGTCCAGCTACGCATGTTTCTGCCCCAGACCGATCGTGACGGCAGCGCGCTTGGGTGCCCCAACGCGGAGGCGGCGGTCGGCGAGCGAGATCCCCGCGCCGATCACCATCACAAGGGCGCCCAGCCAGATGAAGGGCGCCAGCGGATTATGATAGACGCGCAAGGGATAGCTGTCGGCGCCCGGCTGACCTTCCCCCAGGACCACATAGAGATCACTGACCACATTGGTCCGGATCGCGGCTTCGGTGGTGATCATCGGCGGGCTGGAGAAGCGGCGGCGTTCCGGGTGCAGGATTGCGATTTCCTTGGAGCCGCGTTTCACGACCACGGTCGCTCGATTGGCCTGATAATTCGGCCCGGCCACGGTTTCGACATCGAGCAGCGTCAGATGATAACCCGCGATATCGATGCTGGTGCCGATCGGGACCGCCTTGATGATCTCGCTCTGCCACAGGGTCCCAACCATGCCCAGGACCGAAACGCCCAGGCCGGCATGGGCGAGGGCGGCGCCGATGGCGCTGGCGGGCAAACGGCTGGCTCGGGCAAAGACGATGCTGGGCTTGAAACTGCCAAGGTTCACGCGTTCGGCAAGATCGGTCATCGCCCCGAAGATCAGCCAGAGGCCCAGGGCAAAACCGAGCGGCGCCATCATCGGCCCGTCGCTCTTGATCGCCCAGGTGGCGGCGAGCCCGAGCGCGGTCAGTAGAATGGCGGCCTTGAGGCGAGAGAGGATCCCGCGCAAATCGGCTCGTTTCCAAGCAAACAGCGGCCCGGCAGCCATCAGCAACAGCAAGGGTGTCACCAGCGGGACGAAGGTGCCGAGGTAATAGGGCGTACCGACCGACACCGCGCCAAGGTTCAGTGCCTGTAGGATCATCGGATAGAGGGTGCCGAGCAACACGGTCGCGAGCGCGGTTGCTAGCAGAACGTTATTGAGGATCAGGGCACCTTCACGGCTGATCGGCGCAAAGAGACCACCCGGCTCCAGGTCATTGGCCCGGCGGGCATAGAGGGCGAGTGCACCGCCGACGACCAGTAGCATCAGCACCAGGATATAGGTGCCGCGTTCGGGATCGACCGCGAAGGCATGGACCGAGGTGATGACACCGGATCGCACCAGGAAAGTGCCCATCAGGCTGAAAGCGAAGGTCACGACTGCTAGCAGGATGGTCCAGCGTTTCAGGGCGTCGCGCTTTTCCACGACGATGGCGGAATGCAGCAACGCGGTGCCCGACAGCCAGGGCATCAGCGAAGCATTCTCGACCGGATCCCAGAACCACCAGCCGCCCCAGCCCAGCTCGTAATAAGCCCACCAGGACCCGAGCGCGATGCCGCCGGTCAGCATGGCCCAGGCCGCCAAGGTCCAGGGCCTGACCCAGCGGGCCCAGGCCGGATCGACGCGGCGTTCCAGCAAGGCGGCAATCGCGAAGCTGAAGGTCAGCGAGAAACCGACGTAGCCGAGGTAAAGCATCGGCGGATGGAAGGCGAGGCCGGGATCCTGGAGCAGCGGGTTAAGCCCGCGACCTTCCAAGGGCGGCGGAAAGACCCGCGTGAAGGGGTTTGAGGTGAAAAGGATGAAGCCATAAAACCCCAGCGCCACCAGAGCCTGGATGCCGAGCACGCGCGCTTTCAGGCTGTCGGGCAGGCGCTTGCCGAACACCGCGACGGCCGCCCCGAACAGCGCCATCACGGTGATCCACAGCAGGAGCGAGCCTTCGTGGTTTCCCCAGACGCCGCTGATCTTATAGAGCAGGGGTTTGGCCTGATGGCTATTCTCCACCACGTTCACGACCGAGAAGTCCGAGGTCACGAAGGCATAGGTCAGGGCCGCAAAAGCCAGGAGACAGCAGACCGTCTGGCCGACGGCGGCGGGCGCCCCGAAGGCCATCAGGAACCGATCGCCGCGCGCCGCGCCTATAAGGGGCAGGCTTGCCTGAATCATGGCGATGAAAGCCGCCAGGATCAGGACAAAATGGCCGGCTTCAACAATCATTTCTTCGGTTCTTCCCCATGCCACTGGCCTTGCTTCTTGATCGCATCGGCCACTTCCTTGGGCATGTAATTTTCGTCGTGTTTGGCCAGGATCTCGCTGGCCTGGAAGGCGCCGTCGACGCCCAAGCGTCCTTCGGCGATCACGCCCTGACCTTCGCGAAAAAGGTCCGGCAAGACGCCCTTGTAGGAAACCGGCAGGCTGGCGCCGCCATCGGTTACTTTAAAGGAAATCGTGACTCCATCGGCGCCTTTAATCACCGATCCCGGCTCGACAAGCCCGCCCAGACGGAAACGCCGTTCTACCGACACCTTATTGGCCGCCACATCACTGGGGGTGTGGAAGAACACGAGATTATCGGAAAAGGCGCTGAGGATCAGGGCCGTCGCGACACCCAGGGCGGCAAGGCCGATCAACAGGACCGTTAGGCGGCGTTGCTTGCGACTACGCATCAGACAACCCCCCTGCGGCGGGGCCGCCGGGCTTCAAGCTCGGCCACCAGCTTGGCGGCGCGGGCATGGCGTCGCATCGTCCAGATCAGTAGGCCCAGCATGGTCAGGATAGCGAGACCATAGGTCGGCCAGATGAAGGCGGCATAGCCGCCCATGGCAAAAAAGCCGCTCATCGTGCGAGATCCAGGTCGGCGAGTTCTGCCATCCGTAGCTTACGTTCCAACAGCGCGGTTTCGACATTGCGCAGCAGCAGCCAGGCATAGGCGGCGGTAAAGCCGACCGCCATCAGGCCCAAGGGCAGCAGCATATCGGGGTGGATCGACGGGCCGCCGAGCTTCATGACCGAGGCCGGTTGATGCAGGGTGTTCCACCAATCGACCGAGAATTTGATGATCGGCACATTGACCGCCCCGACGATGGCCAAAAGGCCGGCGGCCCGGCCGCCGCGCTCGGGATCGTCAAAGGCATCGGCCAGCGCGATATAGCCCAGATAGAGGAAAAACAGCACCAGGACCGAGGTGAGGCGCGCGTCCCAGACCCACCAGGTGCCCCACATCGGCTTGCCCCACAGCGAGCCGGTGACAAGGCACAGCAGAGTGAAGGCGGCGCCGATCGGGGCGGCGGAACGAGCGGTCAGTTCGGCAACCGGATGGCGCCAGACCAGGGCAACGGCACTCGCCAGCGCCATGGTGCTATAACCCGCCATCGCGAGCCAAGCCGAGGGCACATGGATATACATGATGCGCACGGTGTCGCCCTGCTGATAGTCGGCTGGCGAGGCAAAAAGCGCGAAATAGAGACCGGGGATAAGCGTCAGCACCGCGACCAGGGCCGCGAACGGTCGGATTCGTCCCGCGATCTTCAGAAAGCGGGCAGGATTGGCGAAGCGATGCATAGACGTCTTTATATCCCAGGGGTGCCCGCAATATGGCGTGTCTCTTGCGGAATTGCGAGACGTGAGCGGCCCCGGAAATAGGGGTGCGACGGAACCTCGCGCTTTGCCTTGGTTTTACCATCGGCAAAGGGGGAGGAAAATGACCCATGTCAAAACTGGCGGATGTTCGCATCGGCATTTCGGGCTGGACCTATAAGCCGTGGCGCGGCGCCTTTTATCCCAAGGGCCTGACGCAGAAACGTGAGCTTGCCTATGCCAGCCGGGCCTTCCGGGTGGTGGAGGTCAATGGCACCTTCTATGGCCTGCAGAAACCAGGCAGTTACGCCCGCTGGGCCGATGAGGCACCGGACGGGTTTGTCTTCACCCTGAAAGCCCCGCGCTACATCACCCATATCGACCGTCTGAACGAGCCGCGGGAACCGATGGCCAATTTCTTTGCCTCCGGTCCCCTGCGCCTCGCGGAAAAGCTCGGGCCGATCCTGTGGCAATTTCCCCCGAGCTTCCGGTTCGAGGCGGAAAAGATGGAAACCTTCTTCAAGCTGCTGCCGCGCGACACCGACGAAGCCGTAGCGCTGGCCAAGCATCATGACGTGGGTTTGAAGGATGTCTGGCTCAAGAGCGACCAGCCTCACCGCCTGCGCCATGCCATCGAAATCCGCCACGAAAGTTTCCGGACCGAGGGTTTCATCGATTTGCTGAAGCGCCACGAGATCGCCCTCGTCTGTGCCGATAGTGTGGAATGGCCGCGCCTGATGGATCTGACCTCGGACTTTGTCTATTGCCGCCTGCACGGTAAGACCGAACTCTATCGTAGTGGCTATGAGAAGGCTGATCTCGATCGCTGGGAGGAGCGGGTGGTGGCCTGGGCCGGGGGAGACGAAATGACGGATGGGGAATTCATCGGCGGTGGCCTCGAACCAAAAAAACGGCCCGTGTTCCTGTTCTTCGACAATACCGACAAGCTGCATGCCCCGGATAACGCGCGGGACTTGATGGCGCGGATCGCCAAACGCGGTGGACCTGAAGTACCGGATCTTATGGAGGTGCCGTGAAGCGCCTTCTGGGGGTCGGGCTGCTGGTGATCCTGGTGCTGGCGGGAATCTTCCTACCTGGCCGGATCTCGATCCCCAATCGCTATAATCCCTGGGCGCCGTTCGATGCACGGGAAAAGCCGGGGGCCTTGACCCGCTTCAAGCTCGCCCGGCTCGACGGGGATTATCCCCGTTGCCTTGCCGCGCTCGAGACGACTGCGGTCAAGGCCAGTCGCCTGCCCGATCGCACCCAGGGTGATTGCCCATTGCTGTCGATCGTGCGGGTAACCGGGTCGGAACTCTCCTTCCCAGCCACGACCATGACTTGCGATCTGGCGGTGCGCTGGGGCATGTTCGAACGCCATGCCTTGCAGCCCGCCGCGCTGCGTCACTTCGGCCAGAGGGTGACGCGGATCGAGCATATCGGCACCTTCGCCTGCCGGACGATTGCGGGCAGGGATCGCCTCAGCGAACATGCCCGTGCCAATGCCATCGATATCGCGGCTTTCATCCTGGCCGACGGCCGGCGGGTCAGCATTCTGGATGACTGGAGCCGCGAGGGCGACAAGGCGTCTTTCTTGCGCGATGTCCGCGATGGTGCCTGCCGCTTCTTTGGTGCCGTCTTGGGGCCCGACTATAATGCGGCCCATAAGAACCATTTCCATCTCGATACCGGAGGCTTCCGCATGTGCCGCTGATGGCGCATGGTAGCGCGCACAAATTTACGGGGAGGAATAAGAATGACGACGGATAAACCCGTTCTCTGGGGCGTGTTGGGCGCTGCCAAAATCGCGCGCCTAAAGGTTATTCCGGCGATGCAGCAGAGCAAGCTCGGCCGGATCGAAGGCCTTGCGTCCCGCGATGCCGAACGCGCCCGCACCACGGCGCAGGAGCTCGGGATTCCCCGCAGCTATGGGTCTTATGAAGAGATGCTGGCGGATCCCGAGATCGAAGCGGTCTATAATCCGCTCCCGAACCACCTGCATGTGCCGCTGACCGTCCAGGCGATGGAAGCTGGTAAACATGTGCTGTGCGAAAAGCCGATTGGGCTGACCTCGGATGAGGCGGCGGCCCTGATCGCGGCGCAGGCGCGGACCGGCAAGATCGTCGCCGAGGCCTTCATGGTCCGCCATCACCCGCAATGGCAGCGAGCCCGCGAGATTGTGCAGTCCGGCGCGCTCGGCACTGTGCGCTCGATGAACGTCAATTTCTCCTATCACCTGACCGATCCGACCAATGTGCGCAACATGGCCGATATCGGTGGTGGCGGGCTTTATGACATCGGCTGTTACGCGATTGCGACCTCGCGCTATCTCTTCGGGGCGGAACCCGAACGGGTCGTCGCCCTGATGGATCGCGATCCGGTGACACGGGTCGATCGCGTGACCAGCGGCCTGCTCGCCTTTTCCGGCGGCCGCCAGCTGACCTTCACCTGCTCGACCCAGGTCGTGCCCTATCAGAAGGTGATCGTGCTGGGCGATAAGGGGCGCCTGGAGGTTTCCGTGCCCTTCAATGCCGATCCGACCCGCCCGACTCAAATCCTGGTGGATGACGGCAGCGACCTTTATGGCAAGGGGATTAAGACCGAGGAATTCCTGCCGGCCGATCCCTATCTCGCCCAAGGCGACGCCTTCATGCGCGCCATCCGCGGAACCGAAGCGCTCGCCTATCCGATCAGCGATGCGGTCTCGAACATGAAGGTCATCGACGCCCTCTTCCGCTCGGCCGAGACCGGGCGGTGGGAGACTCTTTAGTCGCCTATCGGCCTTCGGCCTACTTGAGGCGGACTGCCCTTACACCACGTTCTTCTCGATCATCGGCCGGTTCGCGGCGAGCCGGTCGAAGCCGAGCGGGGAGAGGTCGAGGGTCTGGAAGCGCCCGTGCAGGATCAGTTCGGCCAGTCCCCGGCCAATGGCGGGGGACTGTTGCAGCCCATGGCCGGAAAACCCATTGGCGAGATAGAAGTTCGAGAGGCTGCTGGTCCCGCCGACAAAGGCGTTGTGGTCGAATTCATTCATGTCGTAATGCCCCGCCCAGGCGGCACCCGGCTTGATGCGCTCGAAGGCGGGCACACGCTCGGCCAGGATCGGCCAGAGGGTTTCTTCGAAGAAACTGTGTTCGACCTCAAATTCCTCTGAATCCGGGTCCTGATCGGCCGGCGGCTGCATGCCGCAGATGAAGCCTTTGCCTTCGGGGCGGAAATAGAGCCCGGTCGGATCGATTAGGAGCGGGGCGCCCGCCACCTCATCGGCGCAATCGAAGGTAAAGATCATCCGCTTCTTGTTGTGGATGGGGATCTCGATTCCCGCCGCCTTGGCAATGGCGGCCCCGCCGGCGCCGGCGGCATTCACCACCTGCCCGCAAGCGATCTTGCTGCCGTCGTCCAACACCACATGGGTTAGGCGCCCGCCGGCCTGCTCGAACGCGACGGCTTTAGCGGGTTTATAGGTGACGCCGAGCGAGCGGGCCTTCTTGCGGAAGGCCTGCATCAACCCATAGCCGTCGAACCAGCCCTCGCCGGTCCGGCCCCAGGTGCCGGCCGCCAGATCATCGACATTCAGCCAAGGAAACTTGGTCTTCAGGCCGGCCGGATCCATGAAGAGGATATCGGCGCCGTGCTTTTGCTGGAGGGCGTGGTTTTCTTCCAGCACGGGCTTACCCGTCTCGCTGGCCAGGAACAGATATCCGCCTTCATGTAGACCGATGTCGGGCTTCTCGCCATCAACCGCTAGCTTTTCGCCGATCTCGCGCAGGAAGCGGATACCATGGAGGGAGATCTCGATATTGATCGCGCTGGAATATTGCTGACGGATCGAGGCGGCAGAGAGGGCCGAGGCGCAGAATTGGTAGGTCGGATCTTTTTCCAGGACCAGGATATTGCCCTTGAAGGCGGGGTCGGAGGCGATGTGATAGGCGACCGAACTTCCGATGACGGCGCCGCCGATAATGACGACGTCGTAACTCTCCAGCGAAGGCATCTGCGTTTCCCTTGAACCCGACGAACACGGACAGCGATGTAAGCGCGGCCGCGCCTTTCTGGCAACATGCCTTGCATCATATGTGTAATGGCAAGGTGGGAATCATTGATGCCGCCGGGATGGGGTGGCATAGTGCGGCGGCTTCCCCGTAAGAGATTCTGTTGGCCCATGTTCCGTCGTAAGAAAAAATCAGATCCGACGCTTGAGGCCGAGGCAACCTCGACCGATGTACCGACCTTAGCGTTGCCGCAGGCCGAAGGGCCGCAGCTCTCCAAGCCCGAGAGCGCGCCCGTCGCGACGCCTGCCGCGCAATCGACCCCGACTGTTCGACCTGAAGGACCTCGACGCATGCCCGAATACCCGACCCCCGCCGCTGCCGCCGCCATGCTGCCCGCAGTCAGCGGAACGACCCAAGCCCCGCGTCGGGTTGCCATTCCGAACATGCCGATCCTGGGTGGCGGCAAGCCCGATGCTGTTGAAGGCAAGCGCCTGACCGTCGGCAAGGACATCTCGCTCTCGGGCGAGATCAATTCGTGCGATATCCTGGCCGTCGAAGGCAAAGTCGAGGCGACCCTGGTCGGCGGCCGCGCTATCGAGATCAGCGACGGCGGCTATTTCAAAGGCAATGCCGAAATCGACACCGCCGATATCGCCGGCCGTTATGAAGGCGACATCGTCGTGCGCGACCGCCTGACTGTCCGTGCCACCGGCAAGATCATCGGCAAGGTGCGCTATCGCCGCCTCGAGATCGAACTGGGCGGCGAGCTGGTCGGCGATATCGCCACCCTCGACCAGTAATCGAGATTGCCGGTCCGGGTTAAGATTTGCGGGCTGACCCGGCTGGGCGACGCGCTGGATGCTGCGGCTTTCGGTGCCGATGCCCTCGGCTTCATCGTCTGGCCCGATAGCAAGCGGGCGATGACGGCCGACGCGGTGCGGGCGATCCGCGCCGAACTGCCCCCTTTGATCCAGACGGTCGTGGTGACGGTGAATATGCCGGCCCGCGACCTCGTCTCTCTCTGGCAGGTGACCGGGGTCGGCGCCGTGCAATTGCATGGCGACGAGGAGCCGGCGGATTATCACGGCCTGCCGATGCCGGTGATCAAGGCCTTCCGCACGCCGCCGCCGCTCGCGGATCTTGAGGAATGGCAAGCTGCCGCTTTCATGGCCGATGGCGCGGCTGCCGGGCATTACGGTGGCTCCGGCCATCTTGCCGATACCGCCACCATCGATGCCCTGAGCGCGACCGGCCGCCTGATCCTGGCCGGCGGCCTGACGGTCGAGAATGTCGCCGAGCGTGTGCGGAGTGTGAAGCCCTATGGTGTCGATGTCGCCTCGGGCACCGAAGCCAGCCACGGCATCAAGGATCCGGCCAAGGTCCGGGCCTTCATTGAAGCGGCCAAGGGCGCGCTTTAGGCGCGCAAAGCCGAGGGGCTGATGCCGAAGCGGGCTTTGAAGCTGGCGGCGAAATGGGCCGTCGTCGAAAAGCCACTCGTCATCGCGATATCTGTGATCGAAGAGCCGCCTTCCCGCAGGCGATCCCGCGCGGCCGTTAGCCGGCGTTCCTGCACGAAGCGATGGGGCGTCTCACCCGTCGACGCCTTGAACATGCGCGCAAAATGATAGGGACTGAGGCCGGCTTCCAGAGCCAGCCGGTCGAGGCTGAGATCCCCCGCAAGATCGCTGTCGATCAGATCGCGGATCCGCCGTAGCACATGGGGCGATAGGCCGCCAGCGACGGCGAGGCCGCTTTGGCGCACGGGGCCGTTTTTGCGTAGAACCTCGGTCAGGATCAGGTCGGCGGCCTGGCCCAGCAGCAGGCGATTGGTGCGGTCGGACCAATCGTTGGGCAGGATCGCGCGATTGATGATCTCGGCCACCAGTGGATCGGCGACGAAGCTTTTGTCCGGCAAGGTCAGGGTGCGGGCGTCACGGTCGAAGATCTCGGTCGCGAGGCGCTGAAACCGGGCGCGCGAGATATAGAGGTGGCAGAATTGCACCTGCGTCAGCGTATGCCAGGCGCTTTCGCCTTCCGCCGGGACCAAGCAGACGGCACCGGTCGACCCGACGCCCGTATTGCCCGCATCGGTGCGGCGGACCGTGCCATCCAGATAGAGGCTGATCGTATGGTGGCCGGGGTCGTGGTAATGGATGCGGCTGTTCGGAAAGTTGCGCCAATGGGCCAAAGCAAGCCCGCCGCCGAGATCGACCTGCCGCCGCAGTTCAGCCCCGACGTCCGAGAGAGCCAAAGCTACCGGGCGCGTTTCCATGGGCCTCAGTGTAAGCCTCGCCCGGCTACGCGCAAAGGGTCGGTATCGAAAGACCGCAAGATTCCGATAGTCCCGCAAGGACGTGATAGCGCCAGGATGGTCGTCGGGGTACCGATCGGCCCCACCTCGGTTTTTTCAGGATCTCCGCTATGGCTCCCTTTCTGTTTGTTCTCACCGTTCTGATCTGGGGGACCACCTGGTACGCCATCAAGCTGCAAGGTGGCCCGGTCGCGGCGGAGGTCTCGATCCTCTATCGGTTTGCCCTGGCGGCCGCGATCCTGCTGCTGATCCTGGTTGCGCGCGGCCGTCTCAAGCCGCCACCGCTGAAACACTGGGGCAGCGTCGGGGCCCAGGGCCTGTGCCTCTTCTGCTGCAATTTCCTCTGTTTCTATTATGCGGCCGGCATGCTGCCGAGCGGTGTGATCTCGGTCGTCTTTGCGATGGCGACGCTATTCAATGCGATGAATGGTTGGCTCTTCCAGGGTATGCGGCCGACCGGCCGGGTGGTGCTGGCCGGTGCGCTGGGCCTTAGCGGTCTCGGGCTGCTGTTCGCCGAACCGCTGCTGCAACTCGCGACCGCTCCGCAAGGCGGCATCGGTTTGCTGCTGGCGCTGGGCGGCACCTATTGCTTCTCGCTCGGTAATTTCCTCTCGGCCCGGCATACGCGCCTTGGCCTTGATCTGCCGTCGACCACCGGCTTTGCCATGGTGGGGGGCGTGATCGCGCTTTCCGTCCTGATCCTGGTGCGCGGCCTGCCTCTCACTTTCGATCCGTCGCCGACCTATGTCGGGGCGCTGCTCTATCTTGCCATTCCTGGCAGCGTGATCGGTTTTGTTGGGTATCTCGCTCTGGTCGGGCGCTGGGGGCCGGCGCGGGCGTCCTATGCTACGGTGTTGTTCCCGCTCGTCGCGCTAACCGTGTCGACCTTGTTTGAGGGGTATGTCTGGAGTTGGGAGGCGGCCCTCGGCCTTACCCTGGCGCTGGGCGGAAACCTGGTGATGTTCGGCAAGGGGTTAGGCGGTCTTTTGCGTCGGCGACTGGGTCTTGCTTCAGCCGTGTGACGGTTGCGCTTAACTCTTCCCTCAAGCCGAGCAAACCCTTTAGTCTTGGCGGCATGAACCTCGCGACCATTCTGATCCTTCTGGCGGCGGCCGTTGTCGCCGTCCCGCTTTCCAAACGTTTCGGCCTTGGTGCCGTGATGGGCTATCTGCTGGCCGGTGTCCTCATCGGCCCCAGCGGTTTCAAGCTGATCGGCGATGTCGACACCATGCTCCACGCCTCGGAATTCGGCGTGGTCATGCTGCTGTTCCTCATCGGGCTGGAACTGAAGCCCTCGCGCCTCTGGCTGATGCGCAAGGCGGTCTTCGGGATGGGCAGCGCCCAGGTTGCCTTCAGTGGGCTTGCGATCGGCGGGGTCTGTTATCTCTTCGGCTTCTCCTGGCAGGTGGCGGTGGTCGCGGGCTGCGGCCTTGCGCTGTCCTCGACGGCGCTCGTCTTGCCGATGCTGGCCGAACACAAGCAGCTCTCCAGCCAGATGGGCCGGGATAGTTTCGCGATCCTGCTGTTCCAGGATCTGATCATCATCCCGATGGCCTCCCTGCTGCCCTTGCTAGGCGCGCAGGATATCGAGGCGCATATCGCCGCCGAAAGCCCCTGGCTGGCCGTCGGACGCTCGGTTGCCGCCGTCGCGGTGCTGTTCCTGGGGGGCCGTTATCTCATCCGTCCGCTCTTCCGGGTCATCGAGGCGGCGAAGGCCAAGGAGATCTTCACCGCGACCGCCCTTTTGGTGGTGGTGGCGACGGCGGCTTTGGCCGATGCCGTTGGGCTTTCCATGTCGCTTGGCGCGTTCCTGGGCGGGGTGATCCTGGCCGATAGCGAATATCGCCACGAGATCCAGGCGGATATCGAGCCGTTCGAAGGCCTGCTGCTCGGGCTCTTCTTTCTCTCGGTCGGCATGATGGCCGACCTGCAGTTGGTCTGGCAGCAGCCCCTGCGGCTAATCGGCTTTGTGGCGGCGATCATGGCGGCCAAGGCCCTTGTGCTTTATCTGATCGGCCGGGTGGTCGGCCATACAGGACCATCGGCCCGCCGGCTCGGTTTCAGTATGTCGCAAGGCGGCGAATTTGCTTTTGTGCTGTTTGCCGTCGTCGCCGGTGTCGGCGTGATCGCACCCGCAACCCGCGACTTTTTAGTGTTGGCCGTCACCGCCTCAATGATCCTGACGCCGCTGCTTTTTGCGCTGAATGAAAAGCTGCTGACCCGCTTCTTCGAGCGGCCGGTGAAGCGCGAGTTCGACGCTATCGAAGACGGTAAACACGACGAATCTCAGGTTATCATCTGCGGTTTCGGTCGTATGGGCCAGATCGTCGGCCGTGTGCTGACCGTCCGCAAGATCCCCTTTACCGCCCTTGAGAACAGCGCGGCGCAGGTGGACTTCATGCGGCGGTTCGGGGCTAAGGTCTATTATGGCGACCCGACCCGCATGGATCTTCTACGCGCGGCCGGGGCTGAAACCGCCAAGGCGATCGTGGTGGCGGGCGATGATATCGAAAGCTCGGTCAAGACGGTCGAATTGGTGCGCCATCATTTCCCGCATCTCACAATCATTGCCCGCGCCCGCAATCGTCAGCATGCCTTCCGCCTGATGGATGCCGAAGCCCATCACGTGGTGCGTGAGACTTTCCACAGTTCGCTGATGCTGGCTGAAACCCTGCTCGGCAGCCTCGGCTATGATGTCGAGGAAGCCCATCGTTTCGTCAAAACCTTCAAGAATCACGACGAATCGCTGCTGAAGAAGCAGTATGAGGTCAAGGACGACGAGGCCAAGGTCATCCAGACCTCCCGCGAAGCGGCCGCCGAACTGCGCGACCTCTTCGAGCAAGATATCGGCGCTAAGCGCTGAGCGACTTCAGGCGATAGAGAGCTTCCAGGGCATCGCGCGGCGTCAGGGCATCGGGGTCGATCTCGGCTAGGGCCTCGCGTAGCTTGTCTTGCGCCGGGATTGCCGGGGCGGCGGCGCGCTGAACCACGGCGGCAAAGAGCGGCAGGTCGTCGGCAAGTCGGGTGAGCGCGCTCGATTGTTCGCCGGTTTCGAGCAGCGCCAACACCTCTTCGGCGCGGGCGATGGCGGCACCGGGCAAACCGGCGAGACGTGCGACATGAATGCCGTAGGATCGATCGGCGGCACCATGGGCCACTTCATGCAGGAAGACGACATTGCCCTGCCATTCCTTCACCCGCATCGAATGGCAGGCGATGGTCTCATGGCGGCCCTGGAGGGCAGTCAGCTCGTGATAGTGGGTCGCGAAGAGCGAGCGACAGCGGTTGACGCCGACCAGATGCTCGACGGCCGCCCAGGCGATTGAAAGACCGTCGAAGGTGGCCGTGCCGCGCCCGATTTCATCCAGGATCACGAGGCTGCGGTCGGTGGCATTATTGAGGATCGCGGCGGTTTCGACCATTTCGACCATGAAGGTCGACCGGCCACGGGCGAGATCATCGGCGGCGCCGACGCGCGAGAACAGCCGATCGACGACGCCGATCCTGGCCGAAGCCGCCGGGACGTAACTCCCCATCTGGGCCAGCAACACGATCAGGGCGTTTTGGCGCAGATAGGTTGATTTACCGGCCATGTTCGGGCCGGTCAGCAGCCAGAGCTGCCCGTCGGAAAGATCGCAGCCATTCGCGACAAAGGCATTGGGGCCTTCGGGTAGCATGGCTTCGACAACCGGATGCCGGCCGCCGACAATCTCGAAAGCGCGATCATCGCTGACCAAGGGACGGGCGTAATTGCAGTCGATGGCAAGATCGGCCAGCGAGGCGACGACATCAAGGGAGGCCAGCGCGCGGGCGGCGCCGGCGACCACCTCGGCCCTTGCCATCACTTCGCCGACTAGATCCTCGAACAGCTTCACTTCCATCGCGAGCGCGCGGTCGCGGGCCTTGGAGACTTCGCTTTCGAGTTCCGCCAGCTCGACCGTGGTGAAGCGGGCGGCGCCGGCCAGGGTCTGGCGATGAATGAAAGGCTCGCCCAGCTTGTCGGCATGCTGGGCCGTGACCTCGATATAATAGCCGATGATGTTGTTGTGCTTGATCTTTAGGGTCGAGATATTCGTTTCGCTGACGTAACGAGCCTGAAGGGTCGCAATATGGCGGCGGGCGTCATCACGCAAGGACAGCTGGTGATCGAGGTCCGGTGCGTAGTCCTTGGCAATAAAACCGCCATCACGGGCCATCAGCGGCAATTCTTCGGCCAGCGCCCGGCGCAGACGGTCGATCAGACCGGTTTCGGGGCGCAGAGCGTCGAGCGTTGCACTCAGATCATCGGGCAGGGGCTGCAAGTCGGGCGCCGTCAAGGTGAGGCGAAGATCGGCGGCAGCGGCAAGCCCATCGCGGATGGCGGCGAGATCGCGCGGGCCGCCTCGGCCTAGCGAGAGGCGGGAGAGCGGGCGTTCGAGATCGGGCGCGGCTTTGAGGCGGTCGCGCACGCCCTGGCGCACATTGGAACGATCGACAAAGAAAGCGACCATATCCTGGCGGCGGCGAATGGCGGTGATATCGGTCAGGGGCGCGACCAGCCAGCCGTGCAGCAGGCGGGCACCACCGCCTGTGACGGTGCGGTCGATACAGGCCAGCAGGCTGCCCTTGCGCTCGCCCGACAGGGTACGGGTCAATTCCAGCGAGCGGGCGGTGGCAGCATCGATTTCGAGGAGGCCGCTTTCGCCCAGGCGCACCGGCGGCGACAGGCGAGGCATCTTACCGCGCTGGGTCAGATCGACGTAATCGATCAGCGTGCCGGTTGCTGAAACCTCGGCGCGGCTGAAAGCACCAAAGCCATCCAGCGTGCCGACGCCATAGACCTGTTCCAGGCGCTTCTTGGCGTTATCGGCATCGAAGCGCACCGTCGGCAGCGGGGTCAGCTGTGCCTTCCAATCGGCGAACAGCTCGAATAGATGATCGAACTGCAACAGCCGTTCCGGGACCAGGATTTCCGACGGCTCCAGACGCTGGAGGGCGGCGGCGAGGCCACCTTGGCGTATGGCGGCGGCCTGGACTTGCCCTGTCGAGAGATCGAGGGCGGCGAGCGCCATCTGCCCGCCAACTTCGGTAATGGCCGCCAGCCAATTATGGCGCCGTGCGTCGAGCAGCGTATCTTCGGTCAGAGTGCCGGGGGTCAGGATGCGCACCACGTCGCGCCTGACCATCGACTTGCCGCCGCGCTTCTTGGCTTCGGCCGGATCTTCCATCTGCTCGGCAACCGCGACGCGAATGCCCTGGCGAATCAGGCGCGAGAGATAGGCTTCGGCGGCATGGACCGGCACGCCTGCCATCGGGATGTCCTGGTCCTGATATTTGCCGCGCTTGGTCAGCGTGATGTCCAATGCCCGCGCCGCCAGTTCGGCATCGGCGAAGAACATCTCGTAAAAATCGCCCATGCGATAGAACAGCAGGCAATCGGGATTCTGCCGCTTCACCACAAGGTAATGCGACATCATCGGGGTGAGGCTGCTATCGGTGGGATCGGGCAAGGAAATCGTGGTCATAAGGGCAATCTTGTAACGCGAGCCGCGTACGGATGCCAGATGCCGCCGCTTGCCACTCGATTTGGAATCGGTTATACCGGCCACATATAAAGGTATCTTTATATTGTGATGCCAAGATGAATACGGCTGATGCCGATCTTGAAAGGAACTCCGATGACCGCTTTTAGCGATTACAAGGTAAAGGACTTCTCGCTGGCCGATTGGGGCCGCAAGGAAATCCGCATTGCCGAAACTGAAATGCCGGGCCTGATGGCCTTGCGCGATGAATTCGGCGCCTCGAAGCCGCTGAAGGGCGCCCGCATCGCCGGTTCTCTCCATATGACCATTCAGACCGCCGTGCTGATCGAGACGCTGACCGCCCTTGGCGCCGAAGTGCGCTGGTCGTCCTGCAACATCTTCTCGACCCAGGATCAGGCTGCCGCCGCCATTGCCGCTGCCGGCATTCCGGTCTTCGCCTGGAAGGGCATGTCGGAAGAGGAATTCTGGTGGGCGATCGACCAGACCATCGACGGCCCGAACGGCTGGAAGCCGAACATGATTCTCGATGACGGCGGCGATCTGACCCTCGTCATCCATCAGAAGCGTCCTGAGCTTCTGAAGGACATCAAGGGTATCTCGGAAGAGACCACCACGGGCGTGCATCGCCTCTATGAAATGGCCCGCGCCGGCACGCTCGCCGTCCCCGCCATCAACGTCAACGACAGCGTCACCAAGTCGAAGTTCGACAACCTCTACGGTTGCCGCGAATCGCTCGTCGATGGCATCAAGCGCGCCACCGACGTCATGATGGCCGGCAAGGTTGCCGTCGTCGCCGGTTTCGGCGATGTGGGCAAGGGTTCGGCTGCCTCGCTGCGCAGCCAGGGCGCTCGCGTCCTCGTGACCGAAGTCGATCCGATCTGCGCCTTGCAGGCCGCGATGGAAGGCTATCAGGTCGTGACCATGGAAGAAGCCGCTCCGCTGGGCGACATCTTTGTCACCGCCACCGGCAACATCGACGTGCTGACCCTTGATCACATGCGCGTCATGAAGGATCGGGCGATCGTTTCGAACATCGGTCACTTCGATAGCGAGATCCAGATCTCGGCCCTGCGCAACTACACCTGGGAAAACGTGAAGCCACAGGTCGACGAAGTCGTCTTCCCGGACGGCAAGCGCCTGATCGTGCTGGCCGAAGGCCGTCTCGTGAACCTTGGTTGCGGCACCGGCCACCCGAGCTTCGTGATGTCCGCCAGCTTCACCAACCAGGTGTTGGCCCAGATCGAACTTTGGCAGAACCACGCCAATTACGAGCGCAAGGTCTACGTCCTGCCGAAGCACCTCGATGAAAAGGTTGCGGCTCTGCATCTGGCCAAGGTCGGCGCCAAGCTGACTAAGATGACCAAGGCCCAAGCCGATTACATCGGCGTTGCCGAAGCCGGCCCCTACAAGCCGGAACATTATCGCTACTAAAAATAGCGAGTACTAAAGACAAGAGTTGCTCGTCAGCTCTTGTATCTACTGCGGGCCAGCCCCTATCCTCACCGGGATCATGGGCTGGCCTAATTTTATTCTCCTCATTGTGATGCCGCTCGGCTACCTCGTGCTGTTCGGGGTGATGTGGCGTTGGCGTTTGCGCCTCAAGGTGATGGAAGTGCGCATGGAGCGCCGCCGTCAGCTGATCGAAGGCCTGTCCGTGCCGCTCGCGATGTTCGACGAACAGATCACCCGCCGCTTCGCCAATAATGCCTTCCGCCAGCTCGATGGCGATCAGCCCGGCAGCCTGACCGAGGCGGCCAGCGATCTTGCCCGCCGCGTCCTGCGCACCCGCGGCCCCCATGTCGAAAGCTTGACCGTCATTTTTAATGGCGCGCCTCGGGCTCTGACCATCACGGCGTTTCCGGTGCCCGAAGGTGTCGCCTGCCAGGTCGCCGACCTTAGTGAGACCGAACGCTTGATGGCCGATCTCTCGCGCCATATCGCAGCCCAGGACGAAGTGCTGAACCAAGTCGGGCAGGCGATTGCCATCTTCGGCCCCGACCGACGCCTGAAATATGCCAATACCGCCTTTCTCGACCTCTGGCAGTTACCGCCCGAAATCGTGTCGCGCGAACCGTCGATCGTCGAACTCGATGACGATCTGCGGGTGCGACGCCTGATGCCGGACGAGGCAGATATGGCGAACGCCCGGCGCCGGACCCTGTCGTATTTCGAGAATCTGGTTGAGCCGCTCGAAAGCCTGATGCATCTGCCGACGGGGATTACGCTCCATACCCGCATCGCGCCGCATCCCTTCGGCGGCCTAATCTTCACCTATGCCGATGTGACCGATAAACTGGTGCTGGAGCGGAACTACAACACCGCCATCGCTGTGCAGCGCGAAACGCTGGATAACCTCGCCGAAGGCGTCGCCTTCTTTGGTCTCGATCGCCGCCTGCAGCTGTTTAATCCCGCTTTCTGCCGGATCTGGGGCCTGACAGAAGAGGCCATGGCGAACCAGCCGACCCTCGATTTCATCATCGATCATTGCACGGCCCTTACGACCAAAGACGACGCGGCGATCGTGCGTGGCCGGATCATCACCGATATCGACCAGCGTCGGGTTCGGCATGGTGTCGATGTGCGCCTCGATGGCCAGCACACCGAGTTTACCTGGGTCCCGATGCCGGATGGGGCGACCCTGTTCCTGTGCCTGGATGTCACCGACCGCGCCCGTGCCGAGGCGGCCCTGCGCGAACGGGCTCGGGCACTCGAAGAGGCCGACCGTCTCAAGACCGAATTCATCGCGAACGTGTCTTATGAGCTGCGCACACCGCTCAATACCATCATCGGCTTTGCCGAAATCCTCTCGCAGACCTATTTCGGCCCGCTCAACGAGCGCCAGAGCGAATATACCGACGGCATCCTTGAGAGCTCCGGCCGCCTGCTGCTGCTGATCAACGATATCCTCGATCTTGCGACCATCGAGGCGGGCTATATGGTCCTGGACCGCGAGACCTTACCGGTGCAGCCGCTGCTGGAAGCTACCCTGGGGTTGGTACGCGAACGGGCGCGGGCGCGGGATCTGGCCCTGACCCTCGATGTCCCAGCAGGGGATTTACAGATCTTTGCCGATGGCAAGCGCATGCGTCAGGCGCTGTTCAACTTGCTTTCCAACGCTTGTACCTTCACCCAGCCGGGCGGGGCGGTTGCCTTGGGTGCGCGGGTCGAAGACGGCATGCTAGAGCTGTTTGTCGCCGATACCGGAGTCGGTATCGCCTCAGGCGACAAGGAACGGGTGTTCGAACGCTTCGAGCGGCGCGGCCGCAGCGCCGGCGCGGGCCTGGGTCTCAGTCTCGTCAAAAGCATTATCGAGCTGCATGGCGGGACGGTCGATCTGACGTCGCAGCCAGGCAAGGGTACACGCGTTGTCTGCCGTCTGCCGCTGGTGATCGGAGAAGAAAAAGCCCCAGTTTAACCGGGGCTTTTTTATAAGGACCTCAAGCAGCGCGAAGTGCTGTGGGCCAACAAATCAACGTGTCGGGACGGGCTTTTCGCCGCGATAATCGTAAAAGCCGCGGCCGGACTTGCGGCCCAGCCAGCCAGCCTCGACATATTTCACCAGCAGCGGGCAGGGGCGGTATTTGCTGTCCGATAGACCATCGTGCAAGACCTGCATGATGGAGAGGCAGGTATCAAGGCCGATGAAATCGGCCAGCTCCAGCGGGCCCATCGGATGATTGGCGCCCAACTTCATGGCGGTATCGATGGCCGTGACCGACCCGACGCCTTCATACAGCGTATAGATCGCCTCATTGATCATCGGCAACAGGATACGGTTGACGATGAAAGCCGGGAAATCTTCGGAGACGGCGACAGTCTTGCCCAAGGCAACGGCCAGATCGCGCACTGCACCGAAGGTTTCTTCGTCGGTTGCAATGCCGCGAATAAGTTCAATCAGTTGCATCACCGGCACCGGATTCATGAAGTGCATGCCGATGAATTTGCCGGGGCGATCGGTCGAGGCGGCGAGGCGCGTGATCGAAATCGAGGAGGTATTGGTCGCTAGAATCGTGGTCGGTTTGACCTTGGGCACTAGGGCTTTGAAGATGTCGCGCTTGACCGCTTCATTCTCGGTCGCGGCCTCGATCACGAGGTCACAATCGCCAAAAGCGTCATAGCTGGTACTGGTAGAAATCCGGCCCAGAGCCTCGGTTTTAGCCGCTTGCGCGATCTTTTCCTTGGCGACCTGACGGGTCAGATTTTTGTCGACGGCGGCAACCGCTTCTGCAAGGCGATCGGCAGACAGATCGCCCAGACGCACCTGATAGCCGGCCAGCGCGACGACATGGGCGATGCCGCTGCCCATTTGACCTGCGCCGATAATCCCGATGGTCTTCATCGTCCGCTCGCTCCCGATGGCTAAGCCATTTATTGGTAATCCGGCTTATGCCGCATTGCAAAAATTAAGACGCCGAAGCGTGGCGAAGCGCTTCGGCGTTGGCAAGTCTAGAAAGTAATGTCTTACGCTTTGTCGAGTTCCGCTTTCAGCTCCGGCACCGCCTTGAAAAGGTCGGCGACCAGGCCGTAGTCGGCGATCTGGAAGATGGGGGCTTCCTCATCCTTGTTGATCGCGACAATGACCTTGCTGTCCTTCATGCCGGCCAGATGCTGGATCGCGCCGGAGATGCCGACGGCAATATAGAGATCCGGGGCGACGATCTTGCCGGTCTGACCGACCTGATAATCGTTGGGGACAAAACCGGCATCGACGGCCGCGCGCGAGGCACCGACGGCGCCGCCCAGCTTATCGGCGATCTCTTCCAGCATATGGAAATTCTCGCCGTTCTGCATACCGCGACCACCCGAGATGACGATGCGGGCAGCGGTTAGTTCCGGGCGCTCGGACTTCGAGAGTTCGGCGCCGACATAGATAGTCTTATCGGCAGCTGGGGTGGCGGCGATGGTCTCAACCGATGCCGAACCGCCGGTTGCCGGGGCAACATCGAAGGCGGTGGCGCGCACGGTGATGACCTTCTTGGCGTCCGACGACTTCACGGTCGCCAGCGCATTGCCCGCATAGATCGGGCGCACAAAGGTGTCCTTATCGATGATCTTGATCGCTTCGGAGATCTGCTGAACGTCGAGCAGAGCCGCGACACGCGGCAGCAGGTTCTTGCCAAAGGCGGTCGCGGTGGCGATCACGGCGTCGTAATTCGCGGCGAGCCCGACGACCAGCGGGGTCAGGGCTTCGGCCAGGCCGTTCTTATAGGCGGCATCATCGGCGCTCAGCACCTTGGTGACGCCCGCGATCTGCTTGGCGGCATCGACAACGGCAGAAGCGCCGCTGCCGGCGACCAGCACATGAACCTCGCCCAACTGCGCACCGGCGGTGACGGCATTGAGGGTCGAGGGCTTCAAGCCGGCATTGTCATGTTCGGCGATAACGAGGACGGCCATGGTCAGATCACCTTCGCTTCGGTCTTGAGCTTTGCGACGAGTTCCGCGACGGAGCCAACCTTGGCGCCACCCTGGCGCTTGGCGGGCTCTTCGACCTTGAGGGTCGCGAGACGCGGGGTGACATCGACGCCGAGGGTGGCCGGATCAAGGCTGTCGATCGGCTTCTTCTTGGCTTTCATGATGTTGGGCAGCGAGGCGTAACGCGGCTCGTTCAGGCGCAGATCGGTGGTGATCACCGCCGGCAGCGTCAGCTCCAAGGTATCGAGACCGCCATCGATTTCGCGGGTCACCGTGGCCTTGCCGCCATCGACTACCACCTTGGAGGCGAAGGTCGCTTGCGGCCAACCGAGGAGCGCTGCCAGCATCTGGCCGGTCTGGTTGCTGTCGTCGTCGATCGCCTGCTTGCCGAGGATGACCAGCTGCGGGCCTTCCTTCTCGATCACGGCTTTCAGCAGCTTGGCAACGGCCAGCGGCTGCAGATCGACGTCGGTCTGAACATGGATGCCGCGATCGGCACCCATGGCCAGGGCGGTGCGGATGGTTTCCTGCGCCTGGGTCACGCCCAGCGAAACGGCGATGACCTCTTCGGCCTTGCCCGCTTCTTTAAGGCGGATCGCCTCTTCGACGGCGATTTCGTCAAAGGGGTTCATCGACATTTTGACATTCGCGAGTTCGACACCCGTGTTGTCCGCCTTGACGCGAACCTTCACGTTGTAGTCGACCACGCGCTTGACGGCGACAAGCAGCTTCATGCCCGATTTCCTCCACCGGCGGCCCCGGTAAGGGGCTGCCCTTTTCTGATCGGGCGGCAGTCTTGAAGCCTGGGCGCCCGCTGTCAAGGAAGTTTACGTGCGCGTTAATTGCGCAGGCGCCATAAACTTAACATTGTTATTGTATAGGAAAGTCTAGCGGTTGCCGCCGGGAACCCATTTGACGTCGACCGCTCCCTTGTCATTGGCCCAGCGACTGGCGACAAACAGATGGTCGGAAAGGCGATTGAGGTATTTTAGCACCTCGGAGTTGACGGCTTCGAGCCGGATCAACCCAACGAGCAACCGTTCTGCCCGCCGTGTGACGGTCCGCGCCAAATGCAGATAAGCGGCGGCCGGAGTACCGCCCGGCAGCACGAAACTATCGAGAGCCGAAAGCTCGGCATTCATCGCGTCGATCTCGGTTTCCAGGCGATCCACCTGACCTTGGGTCACCCGCAGGGCGCCTTCGATATCACCCGGGCAGCAGAGATCAGCGCCCAGATCGAAGAGATCATTCTGAATGCGCGAGAGCATCGCGTCGAGATCCGGCTCGGCATGCAGACGGGCCAAGCCGATGGCGGCATTCGCCTCGTCGACCGTGCCATAGGTTTCGACCCGTAGGCTGTCCTTATCGACCCGTTCGCCGGTGCCGAGCGACGTCTGACCCTTATCGCCCCCGCGCGTATAGATGCGTGTCAGCGTGACCATGGGGACCTATGAGGTAAGGACGGTCAGGATGAAAAACAGGACGGCCACGCCCTGCAGCAGGACGCGGGCCTGCATCATCTTGTTGCTCTTGCGGGCCGAACTATCGGTGCCGCGCGCCATATGGAACAGGCCGACGAAGAGCGTGCCCAGCACGGCCAGCATCGCGATGCCCATGGAGATGAAAGAGAATGTGCTCATCTCCCTAATGTAGTGCGTTCGTGCCCGACCTGCTAGAGCAGCTGTCACGCGGATAAGCTTACCGTTCCGCCCCTGCCGTGATAGCGTCGCGCGCAATGACAGATAAAACCGGATATCCGTTGGCGACCCTGGGTTGGGACGCCGATTTCGCTGCTGCCTTCGCGGCTTTGCCGGGGGCGGAAAAGCTCGTTCCTGCCCGCCTCTCGGTCGAGCATCGCCAGCAATATGAAGCCCTGACGGAACAGGGGCTCATCAAGGCGGTGTTGCCTGGCACCTTCCGACAGACCCTGAATGGCTTGAAAGAGCATGCGGCGGTAGGCGATTGGGTGGCGGTGGAGCTCAAGCCGACCGGCCCGGCCACGATCGCGGCGCTGCTGCCCCGGCGCGGGGCTTTTGTGCGCAAAGTGGCGGGCGAGCGGGCGGAACGCCAGGTGGTGGCGGCCAATATCGATCTGGCGCTGCTGACCATCGCCCTCGATCAGGATTTCAACGAGCGCCGTCTGGAGCGTTATCTGGCCGCGGCGCGTGGCGGCGGGGCCGAACCTGTGGTGCTCTTCACCAAGCTCGACTTGTGCGAGGACCCATCGCCGATGGTCGCGGCCGCCCGGGCTGTGGTGGGCGAGGAGGTTGCCATCGTCGTCTGTTCCAGCCGGACCGGCGCGGGGATGGAAGGGCTCGCCAATCTGCTGAAGCCGGGCAAGAGCCTGGTGCTGCTGGGATCTTCGGGCATCGGTAAATCCAGCATGGTCAATTTCCTGATGGATTACGAACGCATGGCCGTCAGCGGCCTTGATACAATCGGCAAGGGCCGCCATACGACGACGCGGCGTGAATTGATCGTGTTGCCGTCGGGCGCAGTGCTGATCGATACGCCGGGCATGCGCGAGCTGCAGCTGTGGGAAGAAGAGGCCAATTTAGCCTATGCCTTCGGCGATCTCGACGAGTTGGCGACCGGCTGCCGCTATAACAATTGCCACCATGGCAGCGAGAAGGGCTGTGTGGTTGTGGAAGCGGTCGAGGCCGGGACGGTCGATGCGGCCCGCGTTGCGGCTTGGAAAAAGCTGCTGGACGAACAGGCAGCCAGCGCTTTGCGTACCCAGGGACGCGAAAAACATTCGGACATGAAGCGACGGCAAGGGGTGAAGACCATTCATCGGGCCTTGCGCAGTAAGTTGAAGGAGAAGGGTCGATGAGTCTCGATAACTATTTTCGCTATATTGAAGCCTGCAATAGTTTCGAGCCTGCCGATTTTCTTCCCTTCTTTGTTGCCGGCCGCCCGGTCGGCCAAATTCCGGCCCGCCATGCCGATGCACTCGACGGTCGCCCACAACTGGAGCGTCACGGCAACGGTTTTGCTCTGGTGGCTGCCGATAGTTTCCAAGCCCGCAGCGAAACCTTGGACGTGTTGGTCGGTGATCTTATCGCAGCCGGCCTGCCGCTGCGGCGGCGGAAAGAGAAGTTTTCACTAGTCAATGGCTGGGGGGAAACGCCCTTGGCGGCCTTGGATCGCGGGGCCGTGACCTTCTTCGGCATCAAGGCTTTTGGCGTCCATCTCAATGTCTTTGTCCGCACTCCGACCGGCCTTGATATGTGGCTCGGCCGTCGCTCGCGCACCAAACCGGTCGCGCCCGGCCAGCTTGATAATCTCGTCGCTGGCGGTCAGCCCCACGGGCTATCGCTGATCGAGAATGTTGCCAAGGAAGCCGACGAGGAAGCCGGCGTTCCGGCCGAGCTTATAAAGGATGTCCGGCCGGTCGGCGCGATTAGCTATCACATGGCCTCCGAGGGAGGCAGCCGGGATGACGTGCTGTTTCTTTATGATTTAGAGGTCGATGAGGCTTTTAAACCGGTCAGCCACGATGACGAACATGAGGCATTTTTGCGCCTGCCGATTGGGCAAGTCACAAAGCTGCTGCAATCGCCAGATGAATTTAAATTTAACGTTACGCTAGTGCTTGTGGATTTCCTGGTGCGCCACGGCTATATCGCGGCCGATACGCCCGGCTATTTGGATCTTGTGAAGGGTTTACGGCGATAGCTGTGAGCTTCCTGTTACTAAACGTGAATAATTAAATTCCAGGCAAAGTCTAAAAAGAACTTTTTTGCAACGCACAATACAAAAGATAGGGCGTTTTTCGGAAGTCACCGGCCGATAACAATTAAGTGCCAACCCGAATCCTATCCGTTCACTTATCCTCGGGACGTGTTTGCCGATCCGTCGGCATACACATTCGCATTGCGGTATCCCCGACACTGCCGCGACGGCCTCGCTTGAGACCGTTGCGGTAATGCCTGTCGATGGTGGTCCGCGGTCTGTCCGATTGCCGGCGCATTTGCGTCGGCACCACGAGCGATAGGGGATCATATTATGGCTTCACTCGGTTCATTGTTGCGGGCTGGCGCAGTTCTCGGCGCCCTCGTAGCCAGTGCACCTGCTTCGGCAGCCGTCGTCGATGATTGGGGGACGCTGGGTCCGAATTCGGTTGGCAGCTATGGCCAGACCGTTTCGGCCGGCAGCTCCACCACTACTTTTGCCCATGACTACGCTTTCGAGCTGTCGGCTAACGCCAGCCTGAAATCCGTCGTCCTGAACTTTAATGCCTTTGCTCCGCGCAACATCATTGGCCTTCAGGCCATGCTGTTCAGCACCAATGGCACGACTGATACGCTCCTCGCCTCCACCTCGATCGGCGATGGGTCGCTCTATGAGACCATCAAGCTGGCTTACGCCAACTTGAACTCGGCAACCGACTACTTCATCCGCATCGTCGGTACCGTTACGCGCGGTACGCTTGGAACTTATGCCGGTGTTTATGAGTTGAGCCCGGTACCCTTGCCGCCTGCACTTTGGCTGTTTGGTTCTGCGATCATTGGGCTTGCAGCGATTGGCCGACAGCGCCGCGCTGCGCGCAACAATAACAGCGCCATCGGGGCCTGATGCCGATGGGGCGGTTGTCGGCGTCGCCTCGGCGATGCCGATAACCGCCCCATAGGATCGCACGAACGGGATAATCATGCGCTTGCCAACGGTTATGAGGTATATAAAGGGGTCCGAAACGCGGCCCACGGCCTTGTCTCCTCGGCAGGCCGTTGCCTTAACGATGCGAGATATCAATGAAGCGCTGGCTGGTCCTGACTATTCTTCTGTTCTCTCCGTTCTCCGGCGCCTTCGCGCAGACAGCGGAATATACTCTCAATCCGGGCGATACTTTGCAGATCACGGTCTGGAAAGAGGATCAGCTGGATCGAGAAACTCTGGTGGCGCCGGATGGCACCATTGCCTTCCCGCTCGCTGGGCGCTTCTCGGTGCGCGGCATGACGGTCGATCAGGTGCGCGATCAGATTTCCACGCGGATCAAGCCACTTATTCCGGACGCCGAAGTGACGGTGTCGGTCAAGATGGCGGCGGGCAATCGCGTCTTCATCACGGGCCAGGTCAACAAGCCTGGCGAATATCCGATGAACGGTCGTCTGTCGGTTATGCAGGCCTTGAGCCTCGCCGGCGGCCTCACGCCCTATGCGGGCGAAAAGTCCATCCGGATCTTGCGCTCGGCCGATGGCCAGCAGAAGACCATCTCCTTCAATTATGCGGCGGTCGAAGGCGGCAGCGCGCTCGACAGCAACATTATCTTGGAGGCCGGCGACGTCATCGTCGTGCCGAGCGGCGGCCTGTTCTAGGGCCGATCGTAATGCACGCAGTTTTCAGGCACGCGGCGCTCAGCGCCGCGGCATTCTCGGCTTTGGCAGGGCCAGCCGGGGCAGAAACCATCCTGCGCGGACAATTCCGTACGGGTGTCGAGCTTAACGACAACATGCGTCTGCGCGAGGACAATCGCGAGACGGATGCTAAATTCACCGTCTCGCCAGGTCTGACGCTGACCACCCGAGATGCAGATACCAGCCTCGATCTCGGTGGGTCGGTCACTGCCATCCGCTATTGGGACCGCAGCGAATTCAATAAGGAAGATTTCAACTTCTCCGCCAATCTGCGGCAGAAGTTTCTGACGGCAGAAGCGGGCCTTGCGGCCCGCTTTGCGCGTGCCACCTTGCTGGGGAACGAAGAAGAGGACGATCTGGGCGCCGGCAATGGCGAAACTCAGAGCGACACCATCTCCATCACCCCGAGTTTAGGCTGGCAGATCGGCCTGCTCGACAAGCTCGATTTCAGCCTCGGCGCTACCGACGTCAGCTATAGCGGTGGCGGGGATTATACCGGTTATCGGCGCTATCAGGGCTCGGCCACCTGGTCTCATAGCGTGACGCAGCGGTTTGTGTTGATCGGTACGCTGCTGGGCGACCGCTATGAAGGCGATAATGAGTTCATTGCCAATGGCGCGGGGGTAACGGGTGGTTTCTCCTATGCCCTGACCCCGCTGACCGATTTGAAGGCGACGGCGGGTGCCCGGGCGACCCGGAACTATCCTGATGGCGGCGACAACAGCACGGAAATGGATTGGCTCGCCTCGGCAAGCCTGACCTATCGGCCGGAAATCGGCCGTTATTCCGTCACGCTCGATCGGTCTGTCGAGCCCAGCAACGGCGGCGGCCTCAAGGTTCGCAACCAATTGAAGCTGGGCGCGGTGATGCCGATCACCCAGCGTCTGTCGTTCGATCCCAATGCCCGTGTGCAATACACGGAAAAAAGCGATGCCGGTGGTAGTGACGATTCCCGGCTGCTGATGGAAATCAGCCCGGCTCTCAGCTACCGCCTAGACAAAGATTTGTCGGTGACGGGAACTTTGCGGCACCAGCGGCTTAGTTATGGGGGTGGCGGCGGCGATCGTGTCTCGAACGCCGCCCTTGTGATGTTGAGCTGGTCGCCCGCCCTGCTCGTCGATCGGTAACAACAACCGGAGGTATGCGATGGAAGGATTTACGGTACGCGATCTGATGGCGATCTTGCGTCGGCGGTTCTGGCACCTTGTGGCGCCGGCCGTGCTGCTGATGCTTGGCACCGTCGCGGCCGTGGTTCTTCTGCCGCCGGTCTACCGATCCACGGCGACGGTGCTGATCGAGCAGCCGGAAATTCCGAAAGATATCGTTCGGGCGACGGTTTCCAGTCTTGCCGATCAGCGCCTTCGCGCCATTCAGCAAAAGATTACGGCATCGGGCGACCTCACCGATCTGGTGACCCGCTTCAACCTCTATCCGGCTGAGCGGCGCACCCAGCCGATGAACCAGGTTGTCGATAAGATGCGCGACAACATTAGGCTGACCGAAGTGAGCCCGGATCTGTCGGGTAAGCCGCTGCGTCCTAACCAGAGCGCGATCGGCTTCACCTTGAGCTTCGAATATGGCGATCCGACCATTGCCCAACGGGTCGCGAACGAACTGGTGTCGAAGTTCCTCAGTGAAAACCTGAAAGAACGCCGCGAGCAATCGTCCCAGACCGCCCAATTCCTCTCGTCAGAGACCAAGCGGGTCGAGGACCGGATGAAGGCGCTGGAAACGGATATCGCGATTTTCAAGAATCAGCATGCCGGCGCGCTGCCTGAAGATCTGACCTACAATATGCAGCTCGCCGAAAAGAACGAGCGCGACCTCAGCGAGCTGACCCGTCAGATCCAGCTGACCGAACAGCGCCGGACTTCCCTAAAAGGGCAGCTGGCGGTGGTATCGCCGACCCTGACCGCCGATAGTCGAGGCCGCGATCTTGGGCCCGCCGGTAAGCTTCAGGTTGCCGAAACCGAACTGGCCGAATTGTCGGGCCGCTATGGTGGTCGTCATCCGGACGTCCTGAAGAAGCGCCGTGAGGTTGCCTCCTTGAAGGTTGCTGCCAGCGCCGGCCCGGGTCAGACCGTTGCGCGAGGCGACGCCAACCCTGCCTATTTGCAGGTTCAGGCGCAGCTCGAAGGCAATGAGGCCGAGATGCGGTCGTTGACCGTGCAGCGGGATGCGGTGCGTGCCCAGTTGCAGGCCTATCAGGAAAAGGTTCAGAAGACTCCGGACGTCGAGCGCGATTATCTGTCGATGCGCCGTGATTATGACAATGTTGCCGCGCGTTATAATGATCTGAAGACCAAATCGACTGAGGCTGAAATGGCCCAGGCGGTGGAGCGCGACAGCAAGTCGGAACGTTTTACCCTGGTCGAGCCGGCCGACATGTCCGGCCAGCCAGTTAAGCCGCAGCGGATTCTGCTGATGGCCATCGGCATGGTGGTCGCAATGGGTGCCGGTGTCGGTACCGTGGTCGCTGCCGAGGCGCTGAGCACGGCGGTTTATGATCCGCGTCAGGTGCGCGGGATTACCGGCGCCTTGCCGCTGGTTGCCATTCCCTATCTCTCGACACCGTCTGAAACGCGAGGTCGTTGGCACTTAAGATGGGTTTGGGTGGCGTTAGGGTTGGCTGCGATCGTGGCCGCCTTGTGGGCCCTGGATCGTTTCTGGATGCCCCTGGATGTGCTGACTGCCGTCCTGTCCCGGTCCGCTGGACTGAACTAAAGGAGCCGCGTTGATGGAAAAGCTTGAACGTGCCTTGGAAAAGGCGCGAGCCCAGCGTGTCGACGCTTTGCGGACCCCGGTCCGGCCGACGCTAGTGGCAAATCCCGACCAGACGGATGCCGCCGAGGCCGCACAAGCCGAGGGGATCATCTATCAGCAGACCCGTACCGTGCGCCCGGATCGCAATGCGCTTTTGGCTAATCGCATCGTTGCGGCGGATGGTCATGAGGCTGGCGCTCAGATGTTCCGGGTACTGCGCACCAAGATCCTGCAGCAGATGGCTCGCGCCGGGCAAAAGACCCTCGGCATCACCTCGGCCAATCCGGGGGACGGCAAGACCTTTGTCGCCGTCAACCTCGCGATAGCGCTATCGCTCGACCAAAAGCAGACTGTGCTGCTGGTCGATCTCAACCTCAAGAACCCGTCGGTCCATCAGCAGTTCGGCATCACGCCGCAGCTGGGTCTCGACGATCACTTGAAAGACGGCACGCCCATTTCGCAATGCCTGGTCCAGCCGGGGTTCGAGCGTCTGGTGCTGCTGCCGACACGTCGACCGATGGAAGGATCGTCGGAATTTCTGGGCGCCCCTCGGATGGCCGCCCTCTCACGCGAGCTGCGCGACCGTTACCCCGATCGCATCGTCGTCTACGATATGCCGCCGATCTTTGGTAGCGATGACACGTTGGTGTTCCTGCCCAACGTCGAGGCTAGTCTGCTGGTCGTGCGCGAGGGGGAAACATCGTCGGACGATCTGATCCGGGCGACTGAGTATCTGGCGGAAACCACCACGTTGATTGGCTCGGTGCTGAACAGCGCCGGCCATCGCGACGCGGCATAGGGAGCGGCCATGTACGAGGCCCATTTTGGTCTGTCGGCAAAGCCCTTCTCGCTGGTGCCCGACCCCGATCTTCTCTATCCGAGTAGGCGCCATCGGCGCGCGCTCGCTCTGATGGAATATGGCCTCTCGTCCGGGGCCGCTTTTGCCGTCATTACAGGTGAAGTCGGGGCCGGCAAGACCACGCTTCTCAAATATTTCCTGCGCACCATCGGCGCCGATGTGACCGTCGGCCTGATCAGCAACACCCATGCCTCGCTGGGCGATGTGCTCGATTGGGTGACCAGCGCCTTTGATTTGCAGCCGCCGGCGCGCGATCCCGCGACGCTCTATAATCACTTCGTCGATTTCGTCCTGCAGCAATATGCCGAAGGGCGCCGGACGATGCTGTTTGTCGATGAGGCGCAGAACGTCGGGCCGGCGATGCTGGAGAAGCTACGCATGCTTTCCAACATCAATGCCGGCAAGGATCTGCTGTTGCAGATCGTTCTGATCGGTCAGCCCGAACTGCTCGAAGAACTCAATCGCCCAGAACTGCGCCAGTTCGCGCAACGGGTGTCGATCAGCTATCACCTTGGGCCGCTGGATGCCGAAGAGACGGCCGCCTATGTGCTGCATCGCCTTGCCAAGGTTGGCGGGCGGCGGGATATTTTCTCGGCCGACGCCCTGGCTGTTTTGCATTATTTCACCGGCGGCGTGCCGCGTTTGATCAATAACCTCGCTGATCTGGCGCTGGTTTATGGCTTCGGGGCCGAGGCGCAGCAGATCGATGGTCGGCAGATCATCGAAGTCGTTGCGGATCGCCAGTCGACCGGCCTCTCGCCCTTCCTCGCCTTGCCGGCGCCGACCCGGGACGAAACCTTCAATCATATTCTTCGTGGAGTGGCGGCATGACCGGCGCCACTGCTCGACGCTTGCAAGGCGGCCAGCTTCTGGTTTGGGCGGGGCTTGCCGGCGCGATCGCGCTGCTGTTTGCCTTCAAATCCAGCGTCGGGGCGATGGTCGCCGCCTGGGATCAGGAAGAATATAGCCACGGCTGGATCATCCCGGTTTTGGCGCTGCTGATCGCGGGTAGCCGCCTTGATGCCCTGCCCAATGACGGGAAGGTCGTGCGTGGTTTCGGCGGGCTTGCCTGCATCGGTGTTGCCCTCTTCTTGCTGGTGATCGGCGACCTTTCGACCATCTACACGCTCTCGCAATATGGCCTGTTGCTGGGTGTCGTTGGCCTGGTCTGGGCGGCGCTTGGTGTGCGGGCGGTGCTGGTGCTGGCGGGGCCGCTGATCTATCTCGCCTTCATGGTGCCTTTGCCGCAGTTCCTCTATCAAGGGCTGTCGGCCAAGCTACAGCTGATCTCCTCCGAACTCGGCGTTGCTGCCATGCGGGCCATGGGGATCGGCGTGTTCCTGGAAGGGAATATCATCGATCTTGGCCGCTATAAGCTGGAAGTGGCCGAGGCTTGCAGCGGTTTGCGCTATCTCTTCCCGCTGATCAGCTTCTCCTACCTCGGCATGCTCCTGATGAAGGATGCCTGGTGGAAGCGGGCTGTAGTGCTGTTGTCGGCGGTGCCGATCACCATCATCATGAACTCTCTGCGGATCGCGGTCATCGGCCTGCTGGTCGACCGACAGGGCATCGCGGCGGCCGAAGGTTTCATCCATCTCTTCGAAGGCTGGGTCGTCTTTGTCCTCTGTGTCGCTCTGCTGCTGGTCGAGATTCAGATCCTGCTGCGCATCGGCACGCCGGGGCGGTTTGAGCCGATCTCCACTTTGTGGCCGCGCGGTGAAAGTCTCGCCCGCATTGCTAAGGGTCGGGTCAGTCGCAGCCTTTTGATTGGGATTGCTGCTTTGGCTCTGGCCGGGGTGGTCGGTCTGATGGCTGCTGGCCGCACCGAAGCGCCGCCCGCCCATAAGCCGCTGATCGATTTCCCGGTCCAGCTGGGCAGCGAATGGCGAGGCCAGGAACGCGGCCTGCCGCCCGAAGCCCTACGGGTGCTGCATCTGACCGACTATGCCCAGATCGATTATCGCCGGCCGAGTGACGGTGGGTTCGTCAATTTCTACCTCGCCTATTACGCCTCCCAGCGTTCGGGCCAGGCGGCCCATTCACCTCAGGCCTGTATTCCCGGGGGTGGCTGGACGATCGACCGGATGGAAAAGCGTGAGCTGTCCGGCATTCCAGATACCCCCGACGGCGCCCTGACGGTCAATGAAGTCCTGATCGTCCGAGGTGGAGAGCGTCAGCTGGTGTTCTATTGGTTTGAGCAGCGCGGCACGGTCATGACCAGCGAATATGTCGTCAAGGCTTCGATCCTGATGGATGCCTTGACCCGTAATCGCACCGATGGGGCGCTGGTTCGTCTGAACAGCCTGATCCTGCCCGATGAAACCGAACAGGACGCTCGAGAACGCCTGACCGCGTTCCTGAAAGACGCCTATCCGCGCATCGCAGCACACGTCCCCCGTTAAAGGGGCCCCGTTAAGGGGCGGTGCTGATCGTTTTTGACCTTTTTTTAGAAGTGGAGGGCCAAGCCATGTTCCTGGTCTTCATTCTCATCGTCGCTATTCTGCTGACCATCTGCGCGATGCCGGCCTTGATCCGTGTTGCGCCGCGCTTGGGTCTGATCGATCAGCCCGACGCCCGGAAAGTGCATGCGATCCCGGTTCCTCGCTGTGGCGGCATTGGCCTTGCCATCGGTGCGCTCGCCCCGCTGCTGATCTGGGGGGATCGCGACCCCTTCCTGATCGGCCTGCTCGCCGGTATGGCGATCATCCTGATGTTCGGCATCTGGGACGATATCGTCACCCTCGACTTCCGCTGGAAATTCTTCGGGCAGATCCTGGCGATCATGCCGGTGATGGCCACCGGGACCGTGTTGCATCATCTGCCGCTGCTGGGCGAAGCGACCCCGGCGTGGCTGGCCTGGGGCATCACGTTCATCCTGCTGCTCGGCGTCACCAACGCCGTCAATCTCTTCGATGGGTTGGATGGGATGGCGGGTGGCTGCGCCCTGCTGTCGCTCGCCGCTATCGCCGTCATCGCTTTCATCGGCGGCAATACCCAGGTGCCGATGCTGTGCCTCGCCATTATCGGCGGGATCATCGGTTTCCTGCGCTTCAATACCTGGCCGGCGATCATCTTTATGGGGGATGCCGGTAGTCAGCTATTAGGTTTTGCGACCGCCGTGCTGTCAATTCGCCTGGTGACCGATGCCAATACGGCCGTTTCTCCGGCAATCGTCGGTCTGCTGCTGGGGCTGCCGATCCTTGACACCTTGATGGTGATGATCCAGCGCAAGCTGGAAGGCCGGTCGATGTTCTCGCCCGACAAATCCCACATCCATCACAAGTTCCTGCGCCTCGGCTTCCATCACTATGAAACCGTCTCCATCGTCTATTTGATCCAGGCATTGATGGTCGGCGGCGCGATCCTGCTGCGCTATCAGGGCGATGCGACGGTTCTGTCGGTGCATCTGGCCTTAGCGGCCCTGGTGATTGCCCCCTTGACGCTCTCCTTGCGCAAAGGCTGGCAGCTTCGCGAGCCGCAGGTTGGTCCGGATGTCGAGCGGCGCAATCCCTATCTGCGGCGCCTGACCTGGTTGCCAAACGTCAGCGCCAATATCCTGCTGGTCCTGACTGCCGCAGCCCTCATCACCGGAGCCACCCTGGTGCCGGCCAGCGTCGTCAGCCCCTTCTCGCTGACCTTGGCCGCAGTAGTGCCTTTGAGCCTCTGGGCACAGACGCTCGCCCCCTGGCCGCGCCGCTTGATCTCGACCCTTGCGGCGTTCCTCGCCGGTGGCTTTGCCGCCTATGCGGTTCCGGCCGCGATCCAGGATCAGCCGGCGCTGCGCGTGATGCTCTGGGCGACCATGACAGCCGTAATCCCGCTGCTGGTGCTGGCGATCCGCGTCACCCGCCGCGACATCTTCCGCGTCACTCCGCAGGACGTCCTGATCGGTGCCATCGTGCTGGTCGCGCCGAACCTCATTCCTGCGACCCTGATGCCGATCCATGCGGCGCAGAGCCTGATGCTCGGCGTTTTGCTGTTCTACGCCTGCGAATTTGTTCTATCGCGCCCGGGCAAATCCGCCCGGCTGCTGGCGATCCTGCTGTCTAGCCTGCTGACCGTTCTAGCGGTCCGCGGCTTGCTTGCCGTCTAAGGAGGCACCCCCGAAATGCGACGCTATCTGCTGGTTCTGACCACCCTTTTGCCGCTGGCCCTGGCGGCCTGCGACGGGGCCGAGGAGCGCGAGGCAAAGTATCTCGGGCGCGGCAAAAATCTCTATACGGCCGGCGATTATGTCAAAGCCCGTCTGGAGTTCCGCAATGCCTTGCAGATCAATCCCAAGGGCGTCGAAGGGCGCTATTATCTGGGCCTGATCGATGAGGCGCAGGGCGATCTGCGCAATGCCTTCGTGAATTTTACCAAGGCCGAGCAGCAAGATCCGAACATGACGGACGCCCAGATGAAGCTGGGTAATTATTACTTCGCCTCCAACGATATGGAACAGGCGCAGCGCCGCGCCGATGCCATTTTGCAGCGCGAGCCCGATAACGCCAATGCCCTCGCCTTGCGGGCGGCGATCCGCCTTCGTCTGGGTCAAGCCGGGCTGGCGGTGACGGATGCCAGCCGTGCCCTCGATCTCTCCCCCGGCAATGTCGGCGCGATCTCGGTCCTCACCGGCGTCAAGCTGGCCGAGGGTGACGTGGCGGCGGCCTTCATGCTGCTCGATGGCGGCCTGGCGTCCGATGGCGACAATATCGCCCTGCTGGAATTGAAAGCCCGCTTGCAGGCCGAACAGAAGGACCGCAGTGCGGTCATCGACACCTATCGCCGGATCATTGCGACCAAACCGGGTTCGGTCTCTTACCGCGCCGAATTGGCCCGCCTCTTGATCGACGGTCAGCAGTTCGATCTGGCCGAACAGGTCCTGCGCGAAGGCGTGACCGCCGCGCCGGGCGATGGTCAGATGCATAATCTGCTGGTTGCCTTCCTCGCCCGCCACCATGGGTTGGAAGTGGCCGCGGCTGAAATGCGCGCACGCATTGAAAAGACCCCGGACGAGGCGGCGCTCTATTTCACCCTCTCAGACCTCTATGAGCAGGCCGGGCGCCTCGATAAGTCCGAGGAAACCCTGCAAGGTCTCTCCACCCGTGCCGGCACCACACCGCCGGGCCTGACCGCCAAGGCAGCGCTGGCACGCCTTGCCTCCCTGCGTGGCAACGCCGATGTCGCGGATAAGCTGGTGGCCGAAGTGACTGCCGAAGATCCGCAAAACGGTGAAGCGCTGCTGGTACGGGCAGGCATCCGCCTTAATCGCGGGGAAGCACGCGATGCGGTGATCGATCTGCGCACCTTGCTGCGTAATAAGCCCAATCAGCGCGATGCGCTGGCCATGCTGTCGGAAGCGCATTACCGCTTGGGCGAACGTGATCTCGCCATCGATACCATGAAGCGCCTCGCGCAATTGACGCCGGACAATGACGGGCTGCGCCTGCGCATCGCCTCGATGCTGCAAGAAGCAGGCTCGCCCGATGCGGCCCGCGATCAAGTGGCTGATCTACAGACCCGGCGCGGCAATGATGCAGCCGTCGTCGGTGGGCTGACACGCCTGGCGATCCAGCGCAAGGATTGGCCGGAAGCCGAAAAGCTGATCGCTCGTCTTGAGGGCTCCCCTGGTGCGATTTACGAGCTGCACCGCAGTCGCGGCGATCTCTATGCCGCCCAGGACAAGCCGGCCGAAGCGATGGCGCAGTTTGAAGCCATCCTGCGCCCGAACCCCGAGCAGCCCTATGATACCCGTGCGGCAATGGCTTATGCCGAAACCGCCCGGCGGGCAGGCAAGGCGGGCGAGGCGGCAGCCAAACTCGATGAGCTGGCGGGCGAGAAAGGCGATGGGCTCCTGAGCCTCTTGTCTGGGCGTCTGCTGATTGCCGATAAAAAGATCCCCGAGGCCCAGATCGCCTACGGCAAGGCCATCAAGAACAAGCCGGGTCTGACCGAAGCCTATGTCGAACTGGCTGAAGGCCTTGCGAAGAACGGGCAGTTCGAACAGGCCCATACGCTGCTCGACGGCGGCCTCGATACCAATGCCCGGCGCGAATCGCTGCTGCTGGCCCGAGCGCAAGTCGAGCTCTTGATGCGCAAGCCCGATGCGGCGATGGCGAGTTATGAAGCCGTGCTGGCCAAGGCTCCGGGGAACGACAGCGCGGCCAATAACCTCGCCGCCCTGATCGCCGATACCTATCCGACCGATACCGCGCGTCTCAACCGGGCGCTGCAGCTGGCCGAACGGTTCCGTTCTTCCAGCAATCCGGGCCACATCGATACCCTTGCCTGGGTGCAATATCGTCTGGGCCAGACCGAACAGGCGGCTGAGCTCTTGAATCGGATCGATGGGGCCAATCAGAAAGATCCATCCATCCGCTTACATTGGGTGGCCGTGAATGCGCGGCGCGGTGACGCAGAACGGATCCGTCCGGTGCTTTCCGCGTTGACCAAGGAAGAATTCCCCGGCCAGGCCGAAGCCATCCGGCTTTTCGCCACGCTTGAGAATGGTGGCTAAGGAGCACGAGACATGACGTCGACCTTTGATCTTTTTGGCTACCGTATCTCAACAGCCCCGCTTGGGCCTACCGTGGAGGCCGCGCTGGCGGCCATCGATGACAAACGCCATTGCTCCTACCTTGCCTGCGCTAATCCCCATTCAGTGGTGGAAGCGGATAATGATCCGGCCTTTCGCCGGGCCCTGACCGAGGCCGACATCCTGGTGCCCGATGGCGCTGGGATCGTGCTGGCGGCCAAGCTCTTGGGTCATCCTCCGATCGAGCGCTTGCCGGGCCATGATGTTTTCACCGGTGTCATGGCAGGCTTGTCGGCACGCGGTCGTGGCCGCGTGTTTTTCCTCGGCTCGACCCCGGCAGTGCTGGCCAAGATCCGGGCGCAGGTCGCCAAGGATTATCCGAACCTCACCGTCGTCGGGGTCTATTCGCCGCCTTTCCGGGCCGAATTTACTGAAGAAGATAATGACGCCATGATATCGGCGATCAACGACAGTGCCCCGGATGTGTTGTGGGTCGGCATGACCGCGCCCAAGCAGGAAAAATGGCTGCATGCCAATCGTGATCGGCTGGCGGTGCCCTTTGCGGGTGCCATCGGTGCGGTCTTCGATTTCTATGCCGGCACCAAGCAGCGCTCGCCGGAATGGGCGCAGAAGATGGGGATGGAATGGTTGCCGCGCCTAATGCGCGAGCCGCGCCGCCTATGGCGTCGCAATTTCGTCTCCTCGCCGCTGTTCCTCGCCAAGGTCGCGGGGCAGATGGTGCGGCCGCAGCCGGGCCGATGACTGCCGAAACCACAGCCGTTCTCGCCAAGCCGCCGCGCCTGCGCACCGATGTCCTGTTCGGCCTTGCCGATCAGGCGGTGGTGAGCGGCGGCAATTTCGCGGTTGGGGCGGCACTGATCTATACCGCCAGCAAGGAAGACTACGGCCACTATGGCCTCGGTTATACGACCATCCTGCTCGTGGCCGGTCTTGCCGGGGCCGGGGTGCGGGCGCCGCTGACCAGCGGCATTCTGCACCGGCCCCAAGCCGAACGGCCGGCCTATGCTGCCGCCATGCTGATCCTGCAATTGCTCTGCCTTTTACCGGTGCTGGCCTTAGGCGGTGGTCTGATGTTTGGGCCGCCCGTCTGGAATGCTGATTTCTGGGGCGTCGCGATCCTGGCGGGCTGTGGCGCTTGTATCCATGAATTTGCGCGAGCTTGGCTTCTGACCGAGAAGGCATCATCGGTCTTCTGGGCCGATATCGTGCAGGTGTTGCTGTGGGGCGCTTTGCTTGCCTTGGGGCGTGATCTGCTGCCGATCCCGGAGGCGGCGGTCGGGGCCTATGGTCTGGCCGGGGCACTGGTCGGGCTCGTGATCCTGTTGGCCCGCACGCAGTGGGCGGCGGGCTGGAAAGTGCGACGCGAAGTCTGGCATGACGCGCGCCTGCATGGCGGCTGGGTCGCGCTCGGCGTGCTGGTTATCTTTGCCCAGAGTCATGGATTTCTCTATCTGTTGGCGGCTTTTGCCGGGGCGGCGGCGGTGGCGGAGGTCAATGCCGCCCGTCTGCTGATGGCGCCGCTAGGCCTCGCGATCGGTGGGGTCGGCCGGGTGCTGGTGCCGCATTACACCCGCCTCGTGACCCGCGAGGGCTTGGGTGCAGCCCGACGTCTGGCCCGCAAGGTTGCCGGCGCCCTGGCAGTTCTGATCGTCTGCTATTGCGCAGCGATGGGCGCGGTCCTAATGAGCCCGCTCCAGGCCCATTTGCCTGAAGGCTACCGGGATATCGCGCTGCTGGTGATGCTCTGGGGATTGATCTTCATTGGTCAGGCGGCGCGTACCAATGTCGCGGCCCTGCTGCAGTCGGTGCAGCGTTATCGTGTGCTGACCATTATGAATGCCTGGACGGCGGCCGCAAGCCTGGGGTCGGTTATCGTAGTGGCGGGCAAGGCCGGACCGGCCGGTTGCCTTGCCGCCATCGCGGTCTGCGAAGTGTTGCTATGGCTACTGCTGGTGTGGGCGCTGCGCCGACCGGTGCCCCTTCAGCAGGCGGGCAAGGGGGCTTAGGAGGCGTGTCTTCCAATAGGCCCGGCGGAACCGTCCCGCCCGGTCCTGGATGGCGCGACGCAGATCGGGGGTGACGCTGGCCCCGATGGTCTCCTCCAGGCGATCCATGGCACTCGCGACCAGATGCAGGTTCTTCGCGCCACCGCCGGTCGCCGACACATGGCCCCGGCGATAACGATAGAAGGGTTCGGACAGGTAATAAGCCTTGGCACCGGCGGCAAAGCAGCGGGCGTAAAGATCGAAATCTTCTGCCATGCGCAGGTCGGTGTCATAACGCAAGCCATTATCGTCCAGGAAGCTGCGCTTGATCATCGGCTTCAAATAGCCGAGCGACAGGCGCCCGGCGGGAAAGCGGCGATCGTCCAGCAACCCGTCAAGGTTCAGAAGGATCGGCCCTTCGGCCTCGGCAAAAGCGGTTTCGCCCTCGTCTGTCGCGGGGTCCAGCACCATCCGCTGATTGTCGGCAACAAAATCGGCATCGAGCGATTTGGCGGCTTTGAGCAAATAGGTCAGGCGGCCGGGGGAAAAAGCATCGTCGGCATCGAGTGGCGCGATCCACTCGCCGCGCGCGGCATCGAGGCCATCGTTGCGGGCGGCAGAGGGGCCACCGTTGCTGGTGCGGCCGAGGATGCGGACGCGGCTGTCGTCAGCGTAACGAGCGGTGAGGGTGGCCAGACTGTCGTCGGGCGAGGCGTCGTCGATTACCAGCACCTCCACCAACTCCATTTGTGCAAGTGCACTATCGATGGCGAGCGGAGCGAGATGCGATGCTTTGTAGGCGCAGATAATAACGGAAACCTCGGGATTCATGATAGGCGCCTCCTTGGCGGTGTTTCGTGAAGAATGGTTTCCGTTTGTGGCAAATTGATAAAACTTCAACTTGACGAAATCAGGCCATAATCAGAACAGATATATAAATCATCCTCTGTAGTCTGATTTTTGGCCGGTGAGTATTGGTGGTAATCCTGTTTTATTTCTGTGACACAAAAGGGGTTGGCTGATGAGTTCCCATGCTGTCGTCGTCGACGTTTGTGTCGCGACCTTTCGACGCCCGGCCATGTTGCGCATGCTGCTTGCCGGTTTGCAGGCGCAGCAATTGCCGCCCCATGCAACAGCCCGCCTAATCATTATCGATAACGACAGCGACGGATCGGGACGCGAGGCGGTGATGGAGGCGGCCATCGCCGGCCCCTTCCCGGTCGTCTATGCGATCGAAACCAAACGCGGCATTTCCCATGCCCGTAATCACGCGCTTGCCCTGTCGATCGGGACTCACCGGGCTTTTATTGATGATGACGAGGTGCCGACCGTCGATTGGCTGGCTAACCTGTTGAGCGTCCAGACCACGGCTCAGGCCGATGCCGTCTTCGGTCCCGTCCTGCCGGTGCTGCCGGCGGAGGCACCGGCCTGGGTTGCGGCCGGCGGTTTCTTCGATCGGCCGCGCCATGCGACCGGCACCCGGCTGCCTCATGGTGCGACCAACAATTGCCTGATGAGTGTCGAGGCGATCGAAAAGGCTGGTGGTGGCTTCAATCCCGAGTATGCGCTGACAGGCGGCGAGGATACCGAGTTTTTCCTGCGCCTGCGCCATGCTGGCGGCATCCTGGTCTGGTGCGACGAGGCGGTGGTGCATGAGACGATCCCGACCGATCGTGCGCGCCTCGGCTGGTTGCTGCGGCGTCATTTTCGGGGCGGGCAGACCTTCAGCCGCTTGACCGTTCCGCGCCTCAGTCCTGCCGCGAAAGCAGCCTGGGCAGCCAAGCGGGTCGGTATCCTGGGGGGCGCGGCGGTGTTGGCAGCGCCCTTGTGGATCGGCGGTCGGGTGGTGGGCACCAAGGGCCTGCTGACTCTTGCCCGCCAAGTGGGTCAGCTGACGGCTTTCAGCTTCCGCTTCCAGGAATATCGCACGCCGCCGACGCGAGGTCTTTGATGCGGGATAGTGTGGATAACGATCCGCGCCTCTATCAGCGCCTAGAAACCTTCCGCCCCGCCGAACGGGGCCGGTCGCGCTGGTATGCGCTGCTGTGGCAGATGGTGCAGGCCTTCCTGGTCGCGCCCTCCCCGCATTTCTGCCACGGCTGGCGGCGCTTCTGGCTGCGGCAATTCGGGGCAAAGATTGGCGAGCATGTCGTCATCCGCCCCTCGGCCCGGGTGCATTTTCCGTGGCGCCTGACTCTGGGTGATCGCGTATGGATTGGTGACGAGGTCCGGCTCTATAGCCTCGGCGATATCGAGGTCGGCGCAGACAGCGTCATCTCGCAGCAAGCTTATCTCTGCGCCGGAACTCATGACCCGAGCGACCCGAGCTTTCCGACCCTCACCCCGTCGATCCACATCGGGGCGGAGGTCTGGATCGGTGCCCGCGCCTTCATCGGCCCCGGCGCCAGTGTGGGCGATGGCGCCGTCGTCGGTGCCATGTCCGGCGTTTTCAAACAGCTTCCCGGTGGACGCATCTATCGCGGCAATCCCGCGCGCGACGCCGGTCCAAGGATTTCAGGTATTGCGCGTGAATGAAGATCTTCTTGCTGCCGCCGCTTGGGCTGGTGCTGCTGCTGACCGTTATGGCGATGGTCGGGGCCGGTTGGCGTCGGCGCGTTTTGGCCGGGCTGATCGCACTGCTGCTGATCGCCGGGCATCTGCCGGTCGTGGCCGATGGGCTGACGGCGATACCAGCGATGTTGACGTCAGTGCCGGATGCGCCATCTCCGCAGATTATCATCGTGCCGTCGCTCGGCTATCAGGACGATGGGACCGAGCGGGGCGTCGATGCACTCACCTTGGAGCGGCTGGCGAAAGCGGCCGATTTAACGCGTTCGACCGGTTTGCCCATTCTGGTCTCGGGCGGGCGAGACGGGGCAGAGGGGCCATCGCTGGGCGAGCTGATGGCTCAGCGCCTGATGTTCGAGTTCGAGGTGCGCGAGCCTTGGATCGAAAGCAAGGCGATCAATACGGCGGAGAATGCCGCCTTCAGCGCCGAGATTCTGAAATCCAAGGGTATTTCGGCCGGCTATCTGGTGACACAGGACTGGCACATGGCGCGGGCGCAGCTGGCTTATGCCGCTTATGGCATAGCGACCGTGCCGGCGGCGATTTCGACCGGCAGCCGGAATGGGCCGCTACGGGCGCGCTGGTACCCATCGTTGAATGCGGGCAGCCGATCCGCTTGGGCCGTGCACGAAATCGTCGGTCTCCTTTGGTATCGCTTGAGCTTGCCAACTGCCGCCGGGGGCGCGTGACGGCATGAAGCGCCAGGGACGGTTGAGACATTGGCTACTGGGCGGCCTTAGTGCCCTCGTGGTGATTGTAGGCGGCGGGCTGATCTATGATTTCCGGTCGGTGACACCGGCGCCGATCTGCACGGCGGCACGGCCGGTAGATAGTAACGCCGGCGATTTGCTGGTGGTGGTCGGCGATAGCTGGGCCAGCTGGGGTAAGCTCGACGATGGCTTGCGCTCCGCTTTTGCCGAAGCCGGCCGGCCGGTGCTGGTGAAAAGCCAGGGGTTCCCCGGCGAGCCGTCTCGCACGGTGCTGGAGCGGTTTTCCGGGCCCGGCGGGCTTGCTGCCCTGATGGCGAAGGAATATCCGGGGCGGCGGGTGACCTTGCTGGTGCTGGTCGGGATCAATGATGTCTTCGGCCATACCGGGCCGATGCAATATGCGACCCACACAGCCAAGTTTCTCGGGCTTGCAACCGGCTGCGGGGTGAAGGCGTTTGTGGTCGAGATACCGCCGGTCGATTTCGGCGAAGTCGCGCCGCTCACGCCCGGGGGCTTACGGCGCGGCGTCTATCGCTGGGTTGTCGATGGTGGCAAGACGGATGCGGCTCCCTATCGGGCGGCGCTGCGTGGCATCGTTTCGCCGGGGGTGCTGATCGATCCGGGTGCCTATGTCGAGGCACGTCAAAAGGACCTTTACGACGGCCGGCATTTCAATGCCGCTGCCTATGATGATTTCGGCCGCCAGCTGGGCGAGATCCTGGTGTCGCGTCTGGCCGGTACTTCTATGAGCGGAGAGGGTGAATGATCGCCACGAAGCAGCTTCAGGCCGGGCGCAAACCCGCCTCTGTCGTCTATTTCATGCCCTTCATGCTGGCCGTGATCGCGGCCGTGGTGCCGCTGACGGCCGAAAAGACCGTGGACCTATCGGGTAGCAATAGCTCGCTCGACGATCCGACCCGCATGATGGTCTTTGGCCTCGCTTATCTCTGGGGCACGGTCCTGTGCCTGAAGCGTGGATCGGATGCGGTCGCGATCCTCGGGCGCTGCAAGGCCTGGATGCTGCTGCTGGTCTATATCGCGGCTAGCGCGCTCTGGTCGGCCTTCCCGGCCAAGGTACTGGTCGGGGTGATCCATTTCATCGGGGTCACCGCGACGGTGATTTCCGCCTCGCTCTATATCGAGGCGCGTGGGCGGTTCCCCTTCCTCTTCTTCTCGGCTGTTCTGGGCGTGCTGCTGTTCCTGTCGGTTGCGGCGGCGGTGTTCCTGCCGGACCTTGGTATTCACAGCGTGACCTACCGCTGGAAGGGGGTCACGACCAACCCCAATCACCTCGGTATGATCACCGTGCTGGCGGTCTGGGGGGCGCTGTCGAGCTTCTGGGATAAACACGGCTGGTTCGGCAAGCTCATCGCGCTCGGCGTGTTGGCCAATGCCTTCCTGACCCTGCGCGGCTCGGGCTCCATGACCTCGACCGCGCTCTGCGGGCTCGTCATCCTGGGCGTGCCGATCCTGGCCCATATGCGCAACAACAAGTCGGGCGCCCGCAAGGCCAAACTGACCAGCCTCGTCTTTGTCGGCCTGCTGGGCATCGTCATTCTGCTCGTAGCCAAGCCCGAGCTGTTCAGCCTGGCCGGTGTCGCCGGGGCGGCGGGGCGCGATCCGACCCTGACCGGCCGGACCGAGCTTTGGGACATCGCCCTGATGGCTTTTTCCGAAAAAATGATGGTGGGCTGGAGCTTCGACAGTCTGGCGTCGGTCCTCTCGATCCACACCATGAAGTTCGGTCAATTCCATAATGGCTTCATCGATCTGAGCGTGCGTGGTGGATTGGTCGGTCTGGCGTTGTTCCTGATTTTCTGGCTGGAGATCACCTTCCGCCTGCTGCGCCATTTCCGCACCGATTGGCTCGAAGCTAGCGCCTTCTTTGTGCTCTGCACGATCATCCTGATCTGGAACATGACCGAGGCGTCGTTCCTGCGCGAAACCCATGAGCTGTGGCAGATGGTGACCCTGGTATCGGTCGTCTTCGCCGGCCATGCCGCCCGCGCGCCTAAGCCCGTTCCCCGCTATACCCGGCCGCTGGCCGCCCAAACCCCCGTTCGCCGTCCGATGGAGGCCGCCCTATGAGCAAAGCCCGTCCCCAGGTCCTGCTGGTGCAGCATCGCCTGTTCCAATATCGCGTGCCCTTGTTCGAGCGCATGAAGGAGATGGCAGAGGATCGTAATATCGATCTGCGTGTCATCCATGGCCAACCGACCGAGGCCGAACTGGTCCGGCAGGATCAGGGGCATCTCGATTGGGCCGACAAGGTGCAGAATCGCTATTTCAAGCTCGGGAATAGCGATCTCGTCTGGCAGCCGCTGCCTCAGGAACTCGCCAATCCCGATCTCTGCGTCATCCTGCAATTGAACCGGGTGATCTCGAACTATCCTTGGCTGCTGCGCCGCCATTTCGGCCGCACCAAGGTCGGCTATTGGGGCCATGGCGCTAATCTGCAGGCGGAAAACACCAACAGCCTGCGGGAACGCTGGAAGCGCTCGTTGACCCATCAGGTCGACCATTGGTTCGCTTATACGGATCAGACGACCGAATTTCTGCAAAAACAGGGCTATCCGGTCGATCAGATCACCACCCTCAATAACGCGATCGACACCAATAAATTCCGCGCCGTCTGCGATGCGGTGACGGATGAGGAGATCGCAGCCTTGCGAGCCGAATTGGGCATGGCACCGGGCGCGCCGCTCGGGATCTTCTGCGGGTCGCTCTATGCCGAAAAGCGCCTCGATCTGCTGCTGGATGCCGGCGAGATCCTAGCCCAGCGTTTCCCGGGCTTTACCGTCGCCGTCATCGGCGATGGGCCTGGGCGGGCGATGCTGGATGCAGCAGCCAAGCCCTGGCTGAAAACCGTCGGCGTCAAATTTGGGGAAGAAAAGGCCCGCTACTTCCGGGCAGGCGCTGTGATGCTGAACCCCGGCCTCGTCGGGCTGCATATCCTCGATAGTTTCTGCGCCGGTCTGCCGATGGTCTCGACCCGCAATGCCAAACACTCCCCGGAGATCGCTTACCTGCGCGACGGCGAAAATGGGGTTCTGGCGGGGGATGGGACCGAAGCCTATGCCGATGCCGTCGGCCGGGTATTGGCGGACCATGATTTCCGAGCGCGCCTTGCAGCTCAGGCCAAGGCCGATGGCCGCGCCTACACGATCGAGGCGATGGCCGAGAATTTCATGCGGGGGATCGACCGATGCTTGGCCGCCTAAGCGCCTTTAGCATCACCCTTTCTCTGCTGGTCGCCCCCGTCCATGCCGAGGCGGCGGCGGTTGAAGATGTCATGCCGCCAACGGCGGTGACGGGTAATCTCAACGTTTTTGCGACTCAGGTCGCCTATGACAAGGGCACCATTTATACGGTGAATGTCGAGCCGGCGGCTGGCGTTGCGACCGGCATCAACCTGCGCACCGTGGTTCGTCAGGGCAAACAGGTGTCCGGCGTCTGGCGCTGGACCTCGGCAGTGGTCGAATCGCGGACCATGGATGACAATTATCACACCCAGCCGTCTATCGCGGTCGACAAGCTGGGGTACATCCACATCGTCTACAATATGCACAATATGCCCTGGCAATATGTCGTCTCGACCAAGCCGAACGACATTACGGAATTCACTTTCCGGGGCGAACCAGTGGGGACTGCGGTTCTCAGTCTCGTTAAATTCAAAAGCCAGACCCCGTTCCCTAGCCTCGGCAGCGCGGCGATCCCGGGGACCCAGATCACCTATCCTTCCTTCTTCAAAGATCGCAACGGCGAGCTCTATGTAACTTATCGCCATGCGGTGCGCCCGAAGCGACCGTTTGCACAGCGGGAATATGCCTGCGGCATCGCTCGCTACAACGCATCGACCCAGCTTTGGAATGCGCTGGGCGGCAAGATCGCAGTCTCCGACGCCGATGCCGCACAGGCGGGGACCGTAACCGCCTTCTGCTCGCAAAGCGGTTGGTGGGGTTATCAGCCCCGTCTGTGGTTCGATAAGGCCAACGCGATGCACGTCAGCTGGGCCTGGCGTGAGGGCAGCGCTGGGGGCGATTGTACTAACCTCAGCTATGCCGTCTCGACCGATGGCGGTAAGACCTTCAAACGCTCCAACGGTCAGGCCTATACCCTGCCGATCAAGGTTTATGACGGGGAATCGGTGTTGCCGGACCGCAATACCAAGGTTGCCTGCCGCTCCAACCTCTCGGGCGATGCCACTGGCGCCAATCCGATGGTGTCCTTCCAATATTTCTCCAAGGGGTTTTCCGCGACCAGCCGGGCGGGCGGAGTTTGGGGCAAGCCGCTCGGCGCGCCCTATGGCGGGCAGATCATCTCCTCGGACGAACAGGGCGGTCTCTGGGCCTTCGCCTCGGCCGGCCGGGTCGCCAACGGCACGTCGCTCTCGCGCCTACCCTGGCGCCTAGTCCATCAAAGCCCGGGCTTCTGTGTCGCCAAGGTTCTGTCGGTACCCGAACGCAAGGCCTTCCTTGTCCATAGCCAAAGCTGCGATAATACCAAGGTCAAGCTGGTCTGGGTGCCTTGGTCTTAAGCTATGGGTGCCTTCAGTCGGCGGGGACTGAAGGGAGATACGCATGACTCATCGGGTTGTGATCGTGGGCGCCGGGTTTGGTGGTTTGTCGGCAGCTAAGGCACTGTCGGGTGCGGATGTCGAGGTGACCTTGATCGACCGCCGCAACCATCATCTCTTTCAGCCGCTGCTGTATCAAGTCGCCTCGGCCGCCCTCTCGCCCGCCGATATCGCGGTGCCGATCCGCTCGATCCTGGCGGGGCAGAAGAATACGACGATCCTGATGGGCAAGGTCACTGGTGTCGATCCGACGGCCAAGACGGTGGCTTTGGCGGATGGCGGGACGCTGCCCTATGACACGCTGATCATGGGCACCGGCGCGCGTCATGCCTATTTCGGTCATCCTGAATGGGAAGCGTCTGCCCCCGGCCTTAAGACCCTGAGCGACGCCACATCGATACGGCACCGGCTGCTCGCGGCCTTCGAACAGGCGGAAGCGACCCCGGATGTGGCGGCCCGCCGGCGCCTGATGACCGTTGCCGTCATTGGCGGTGGGCCGACCGGGGTCGAAATGGCGGGTGCGGTGGCAGAACTCGCGAAATCCACCCTGAAGGGCGAATTCCAAAACATCGATCCGCGCGAAACCCGCATCCTGCTGGTCGAAGCCGGGCCGCGGATCTTGACTAGTTTCCCTGAAGATCTGTCGGTGAAGGCCGCCAAACAGCTGGCGCATCTGGGTGTCGAAGTCCGTCTTGGCACTCCGGTCAGCCTGTGTGATGAGGATGGCATCGTGGTGGGGGAGGAGCGGATCTCCGCCGCCACCGTCATCTGGGGCGCCGGCGTGCAGGCCTCGCCGGTCGGCAAGTGGCTGGGGATCGAAACCGACAGGGCGGGCCGCGTACCGGTGCAGGGCGATTTCACCGTGCCGGGCCAGCCGGACATCTTTGTCATCGGCGATGTCGCGACTTTGAAGGACCGCAACGGCGTGCTGCTGCCCGGCGTGGCACCCGCCGCCAAACAGGCGGGCGCCTATGTGGCCGATGTCATCAAGGCACGTCTTGCCGGAAAGTCAGCGCCAAAACCATTTCGATATCGAAACTATGGCAATGTCGCGACCATCGGCCGGGGCGCGGCGGTGGCGGATTTCGGCTGGGCCAAGTTCAGCGGGACCATCGCCTGGTGGCTGTGGGGCATCGTCCATATCTTCTTCCTGATCGGCTTCCGCAACCGCATCGTCGTCGCGATCAATTGGCTGTGGTCCTATCTGACCTTCAAGCGGGGTGCCCGCTTGATCACCGAGGATCGGACGCCTTAGGGCACTTGTTGATGGATGAGCGACAATCGATGCTGGCAAGCCTTACTGTCGGAAGCATCTTCATGGCGCGCACTCGCCATGGGGCAGAATTGATTCTGCTGACGACGGCCGTGGATGAACACGCCATCGACGCACGTGGCATCAATCTGTTCCAGGAATTTCGCTTTGATCGACGGACCGGTGACAGCGACCTCTCATCCGAGGAGCTTTTCTTCTGCCGTGTTGTTTCTACGAAACCGCTACCGACGCACATCCGAGACGATCTGATCGAGCTTGATCGCAGGAATCACTCCGAAAATCCGGAAGATCACGGGCCGCTGACAGGCGATGAACGGCGGGCTCTTGTCCATATGGCGTCGCATTATTCCGACCAGCGGCTGAAGGAGCCGTCCGCTCGTGAGGATCGAGCCTCTCTCATTGGTCGATTGCAGGTTGGCGATATTTTCTTTGCCGAGCCAAGCCCACGTATCTCGGGTGTGTCATCGACAGCGATCCGCGACTGTCTTGTCACGGGTGTGAATGCAAGATCCATCGACGCACGCTCGATTGGCCCAGGCGAAGAGCTGCAGTTCGACCGGCGCAGCGGCATTCAGGTGGGATCCGATGAGGATCTGATGTGGGTCATCTCTTCGGTTGAGCCTCTGCCGGCCGACCTGCATGCCATTAAGATGGCGCATGAACGGCGGTATCGATTGCTCGAGACGTCTGAGCGGCTGCGTTTGACCGAGGAGGAGATGGCGTGTTCAGGCTTCTCCTATCTGTTTTACGTTGGGCATCCTCTACCGGCCCTCTCTCAGCCAGATCTTGAGAAGGCAGGCTTGATCACCGAGGACCGTCAGCCGTAAGCTCCGCTTTGGAGCACCGTCTCCTTCGGCTCGATGCGGCACCGTCCGATACAGCGCTTTCAAGAAGAGAGTTGGACGATGACAGAACCCCTGCGTTTTGGGCGGGTTGCCGCGATGCTGCCGGTCAGAGATATAGCGCGGGCAACCGCCTTCTATGTCGATGTGCTCGGCTTCCAGAAGACCTTCCAGAATGGCGATCCGGTCGGTTTCATGATCCTGAAGAAGGATGGCGCCGAACTGCATTTGACCTTACAGCCCCAGCACAAAGCGGCGCCTTTCAACATTGCTCATATGATGGTCGGCGATGTCGATGGCATGTATACCCTCTGCAAGGCCCATGGTTTGCGGATCATCAAGGGTCTGAAAGATCAGGAGTACGGTCTTAGGGCCTTCGTGTTTGAAGATCCCGACGGCAACCGCATCGATGTCGGGATGCCGATCTAACCTACGTTCGTCATCCCGCACTTGATGCCGAATCCCTCTCAAGCGGTGTGGCCGGAGAGAGATCCCGGCTCTTCGGCCGGGATGACGATCTTTCGGGAGCAACAAAAAACCCCGGCATCGCTGCCGGGGTTTTCCGTTTCATCCGAAGAAGAAAGCGTTAGGCGTTCAGAGCGGCCTTACGCTTGTCGTCCTTCTTGCGCTCGTTCGGGTCGAGCAGACGCTTGCGCAGGCGAATAGCCTTCGGCGTCACTTCGACCAGTTCGTCGTCGCCGATGTAGCTGATGGCCTGTTCCAGGGACATCAGACGCGGCGGGGTCAGACGAACGGCTTCGTCCTTGCCGGCAGCGCGGATGTTGGTCAGCTGCTTGGCTTTGAGCGGGTTCACTTCCAGATCGTTCGGGCGGTTATGTTCGCCGATGATCATGCCTTCGTAGATGTCGACGTTTGGATTGATGAACATCGGACCACGATCTTCGAGGTTCCACAGGGCATAGGCGACCGCAACGCCGGTGGCGTTGGAGATCATCACGCCGTTGCGGCGTTCCGGGATCGTGCCCTTATAGGGGGCATAGGCATGGAACAGCTTGGCCATCACGCCGGTACCGCGGGTATCGGTCATGAATTCGCCCTGATAGCCGATCAGGCCGCGCGAGGGAACGTGGAAGACCAAGCGGGTCTTGCCGCCGCCCGAAGGACGCATTTCGATCATTTCGCCGCGACGCTGGCCGAGCTTTTCGACGACCGGGCCGGCGAATTCCTCATCAACGTCGATCACGACTTCTTCGATCGGCTCCAGCTTTTCGCCGGTCTTCTCGTCGGTCTTGATCAGAACGCGCGGACGCGAGATCGAGAGCTCGAAGCCTTCGCGGCGCATGGTTTCGATCAACACGCCCAACTGCAGTTCACCACGACCCGCGACTTCGAAGGCATCCTTCGAGGAAGCTTCGGTGATGCGGATCGCAACGTTGCTTTCGCCTTCGCGCAGCAGACGGTCGCGGATCATGCGGCTCGTCACCTTGTCGCCTTCGCGACCGGCCAGCGGCGAGTCGTTGACCGAGAAGGTCATGGCGAGGGTCGGCGGATCGATCGGCTGCGAGGGCAGCGGAATTTCGACTTCCGGCACGCAGATGGTATCGGCGACGGTGGTGTCGGTCAGGCCGGCGATGGCAACGATGTCGCCCGCTTCGACTTCTTCGACCGGCACGCGCTCGAGGCCACGGAAGGCCAACAGCTTGGTCAGGCGGCCCTGTTCCAGCACGGTGCCGTCACGCGAGAGCGATTTCACGGCCATATTGACCTTGCCGACGCCCGTGGCGACACGGCCGGTCAGGATACGGCCCAGGTACGGGTCGCTTTCCAGCAGGGTCGCGAGCATCGAGAAGGGGGCTTCGCGATCGACCTTAGGTTCCGGGATGTGCTTCACGATTAGCTTGAAGAGCGGCTCCAGATCGGTGCCGGGACCCTGTTCCAGCTCTTCGACGGCCCAGCCGTTACGGCCCGAGGCGAAGAGGGTCGGGAAGTCGAGCTGTTCCGGGGTCGCGTCCAATGCTGCGAACAGGTCGAAGACCATGTCGTGCACTTCATGGGCGCGGGCGTCCGGACGATCGACCTTGTTGATCACCACGATCGGGCGCAGGCCGAGGGCCAGGGCCTTACCGGTCACGAACTTGGTCTGCGGCATCGGGCCTTCGGCGGCATCGACGAGGACGACGACGCCATCGACCATCGAGAGGATGCGTTCGACTTCACCGCCGAAATCGGCGTGGCCCGGGGTGTCGACGATGTTCAGGCGAATGCCATTCCATTCGACCGAGGTGCACTTGGCCAGAATGGTGATGCCGCGCTCGCGTTCCAGATCGTTCGAGTCCATCGCGCGTTCGGCAACCTGCTGGTTGGCGCGGAAGGTACCCGACTGGGCGAGCAGCTTATCGACCAGGGTGGTTTTCCCATGGTCAACGTGGGCGATGATAGCGAGGTTACGGCGCTCCATAGCGGGCGGTCCTTAGATCTAAAGAGGCAGGTGGGTGAGGTGCCGGTTTGCCAGCGCCTTCAGCGAAGTTTGCGGCCGGGGGCCAAGGTGGCTGATGACTTCGGCCGCAGCGAGGCTGCCGAGGGCGCCACAATCGGCCGCAGCGAAGCCGCGCACATGGCCGAGGAGGAAACCGGCGGCATAAAGATCGCCTGCTCCCGTGGTATCGACGACTTTCGAGACCGCCGCGGCGTCAACCGCAACAATCTCGTCTCCCTTCAGGACGACCGAGCCCTTTTCCGACCGGGTGACGGCGGCAACCGACACCTTGCCTTTCAAGGCCGCCAGGGCACGGTCGAAGTCGCCTTCGGTCGTCAGTGCCAGCAGCTCGGCTTCATTGGCGAACAGCACATCGACGTGGCCGTCGATGAATTCGCGGAATGCACCACCGTGGCGATGCACACAAAAACTATCCGACAGGGTCAGTGACACCTGACGGCCTTTGGCATGGGCCATCTTAGCCGCCTCATAAAACGCACGCTGCGCTTCGGGCGGATCGAAGAGATAGCCTTCCATATAGGTAATGGCGCCCTGCTCGATCGCGTGGATATCGAGATCCTGCGGCCCAAGTTCAACGCAGGCGCCAAGATAAGTCGCCATGGTGCGCTGGGCGTCGGGGGTGACGAGGATCATCGAGCGCGCGGTCGGGGCGCTATCCTTGCCCGGCGAGGTTTCGAAACGGGCGCCGATGGCGCGCATGTCGTGACGATAGACCTGACCCAGCTGGTCGTCTTTCACCTTGCCGATATAGGCGGCGCGGCCACCGAGCGAGGCGACACCGGCGATCGTATTGCCGGCAGACCCGCCCGACATTTCGATGCCCGGCGGCAGGCGATCATAGATACGGGCGCTCTGATCGGCATCGACGAGCGTCATCGATCCCTTGACGAGACCAACGCTGGACAGGAACGCGTCATCAACTTGCGCCAGGACATCGACAATAGCATTGCCAATGCCGACGACCTCGATCGGCAGGTCAGACATTCTTACCCTCTGGGATATTTCGCGGCCGCAGTATAGTCAGGATGCGCCGCAGAACAAGTAATGCTGGCGCAGGCGTGCCGCGCGTTAGAGCTATCGGTCGCCGAATTGGTCGCGATATTTACGCTAGGGTCTTGATATTCATCAGCTTATCCGCATTTTGGGTAAGCTGCGCCGTGCAGATGAAACTAATGTGGCTGGGGAGAATCGCAGGTGTTTTCGGCCTTGAGCAAAGCAATCGGGCAGCTTTCCGACCCTCGGACACGGGGTGCCCTGTGGCTCGGCATCGGCGGCGCATTGCTGGTGATGCTGGTTTTGGGCATCGGAGCGGGCTTCGGAATCGCCAATATTCCGGCGACCGGTATGGGCTGGCTCGATTGGCTGATCGCCGGGATTAGCGCGGTTGGGACGGTGGGCGCGATTTGGTTCCTGTTTCCGACCACGGTGCTGATCGTCACCTCTCTGCTGTTGGAGCGCGTTGCCCTGGCCGTGGAGGCCCGGCACTATCCGACTTTACCCGCTCCGCGCGACGTACCGCTCTCGGAAGATATCAAAGGATCGGTGGTGCTGGCCCTCAAGGGCCTCGGGCTCAATCTGCTGTTTCTGCCCGCTTATATCTTCCTGCCGGTGATCAGCTGGGCGCTGTTCGTGGCCTTGAACGGCTATCTGATCGGGCGGGAATATTATCAGCAGGTCGCCCTGCGCCGGATGGCGCTGGGGGATGTGGAGCCAAGTTTCCGGGCCCAGCGCAGCCGCTATTGGCTGGCTGGAGCTCTGATCGCAGCCCTCGGCCTCGTCCCGTTGGTCAATCTGCTGATCCCGATCATTGCGACGGCGCTGTTTGTGCATCTGTTCCAGACCCGCCGTCTGGCGTCCTGAAACGGCTGGGGCTTTTGCCAAAGCTGCGTTTGAAGGCGGCGGTGAAGGCGCTGGCATTGGCATAGCCGAGGCGGCGGCTGGTCTCGGGGATTGAGATGTTCGATTCCAGCAACGCGACCGCCTCCAGCATCAGCAGCTGCTGGCGCCAGCGGCCATAACTCATACCGATCTCGCTCTGGATATGGCGCTCCAGCGTGCGGGGGCTCAAGGCCGCCACCTCGGCCGCGCGCTCGAGCGGCCAATCGACACTGGGACTGGCCAGAATGGCATCGGTCAGGCGGCGCAGGCGCGGATCGCTCGGCAAGGCAGCTGATAAAGGCACCTCGGCCAATCTCGGGATTTCGGCCAGCAGCAGGGCCGCGACCATGCCGGGCGGCCCCGCTTCATCATAGAGCGGCGGTTCTTCCAATAGGCGCAGGATCAAGGCGCGCACCAGCGGGGTCATCGCCAGGATCTTGGGCGCCGGATCGGCAAACAGCGCGACGTCGGGCTCAATATAGAGATTGCGCATCTCGACCCGGTCGAGGATCTGGAGGGCATGGGGTTCGCCCGGTGGCAGCCACAGCGCGCGGTTGGGCGGCAGCACAAAGACGGTCCGGCCGGTCGCAACCCGCATGAGCCCGCTGATTGCGTAGAGCAGCTGGCCGCGCCGATGCTGATGCAGCGGAATATCGGCGCCGCTGGGGTAGCTCTTGCCCAGGACGCCGACAGGGCGCGGCAGGCCCTGATAATCGTCGGCAGTCGTGCTGTGACGGTCCATGGCGGAAACTCGATGATAACTGGCCGGACATCATGATCACGCCATCGCAGAATGAGAACCGCTATTAGGTCTCTCTGTTCGAGGTTTGCCGATGAATCGCCCGCTTTTTTTCATCAACGCCGGTCATGCGCTGGATCATCTCTCCATGTTGATCTTCCCGACCGCGCTTCTGGGCATGGCGGCGAGCTTCGGGGCCGACTATAGCGCCCTGATCGCGCTGGCCTTGGGTGGGACCATCGCCTTTGGGGCGGGGTCGATGCCGTCGGGCTGGCTCGGCGATCATTGGAGCCGCCATGGCATGATGCTGGTCTTCTTTTTTGGCCTGGGCTTGGCACTGATCGCGACCTCCTTTGCTCAGACGACGACGCAGCTCTTCATCGGCCTCACGGGTATAGGGCTTGCCGCGGCGATCTATCATCCGGTCGGGTTGGCTCTATTGCCCCAAGTGGCGGGAACGACGGGCAAGGTGTTGGGCGTCAATGGTGTCTGGGGCAATATGGGCGTGGCGGCGGCAGCCCTGCTGACCGGGCTCCTCACCGAACGGTTCGGCTGGCGTCTGGCTTTCATCGTGCCGGGCGTGATCTCGATCCTCTTTGGGATCGGCTTTGCGCTGCTGGTGAAGCCCTTACCCAAGCTGCCTAAGAAGGCCAAGCCCGCTGCGGCCGGCCTCGACCGCGCAACGGTGATACGGGTGTTCGCCATTCTGCTGGCCGTGACCATCGCGGGCGGTGTGGTCTTCACCGCCGCCACCCTGACGCTGCCCAAGCTGGTCTCCGAACGTCTGGGCCCGACCTTAGCGGCCCTCGGCGGCGGCACTTTCGGCATCGGCGGCATTGCAGCCGTGATCTATGCCAGCGGCGCACTGGCCCAGCTGTCCGTGGGCTGGATGCTCGACCGGATGTCCATCGCCAAGGTCTTCGCCATCATCGCGGCGTTCCAGGTGCCGAGCTTGGCTCTGGTGGCGCTGGGGCAGGGGATCTGGTTGGTGCCGGCCGGGGTTGGGGTGATGATCGCGATCTTCGGCCAGGTGACGGTCAATGACGCGATGGTGAACCGCTATACGGATGCCGCCTGGCGCGGGCGCATCCATGCGATCCGCTATCTCTTCAGCTTCGGTGCCTCGGCGATTGCCGTGCCGCTCATCGCCTATAGCCACACTTATTGGGGTGGCTTCGGCGCGCTGTTCCTGGTCTTGGCGGGCCTAGGCGGGGTTGTGTTCGCCGGTGCCCTGGCCTGTCCGCGGGACAAGAGGCCGGTCGCAGAAGCGAGCGACGCGGCGGTCGCCTGATCCCAGAAACAAAAAGCCCGCCGATCCGGCGGGCTTTTTGTTTTAGTCGCGGGCCTGGGCCAATTGGGCGGGCTCGGGCAGGGTGCGGATCTTGCGGTCCATATCCTGAATGATGCCCTGGAACTGCTTCAGTTCCTTACCGGCCAGCGCCCGGCCGCTCGGCAGTTTCACCGACAGCGGATTAATCTGGCTGCCGTCGACCAACACTTCGTAATGCAGATGCGGGCCGGTAGCGCGCCCGGTAGCACCGACATAACCGACGATCTGGCCCTGGCGCACCCGGCTGCCAACCCGCAGGTCGGCAAAGCGCGACATATGGGCATAGGCGGTCGAATAGGTGCCGTTGTGCTGGATCTGGACGTAATTGCCGTACGAGCTGTTGGGGCCGTACTTCTTAATGACGCCGTCACCGGCGGCCATGATCGGAGTGCCGCTGGGGGCGCCGAAGTCGATGCCCTTATGCATGGCGGTATAACCCAGGATCGGATGGCGACGCGATCCAAACGACGAGGTGATCTTCGCGCCGTCGATCGGGGTCTTCAGCAGGGCCTTGCGGACGCTTTCGCCCTTGCCGTTGTAGTAATCGACGAAGCCCGAGCCATCTTCGAAGCGATAGAGCTTCATGGTCGTGCCCGAGAGGGTCATCGAGGCATACTGCAGGCGGCCGTATTTGGCGACTTTGCCGGCATCGGTCTGGCGCTGTTCATAGACCAGTTCATAACCATCGCCCGGCTGGATATCGCGCTGGAAGTCGACGTCGAAGGAGAAGATGCGGATCATCTCCATCATCATTTCGACCGGGATACCGTTTTCGGTGCCCGACACGAACAGCGAGCTGTCGATATTGCCGCCGCCCCGGATCATCACGGTCTTCAGCGGACGGACGATTTCCTTGGCGATATAGCCATTCTCAGCCTTGACGATCTCGACGTCGCGTTCGACGGAAACCGGCAGGAACAGGCGCTTCAGGTCGAGGTTGCCTTCCGTCTCGGTGGCGGCCAGCTCAATATCGACCTTCTGGCCGATCTGCAGATCTTTGGGATTGAAGACATCGCGCAGAGCAGCGAAAGCATCGGCCGCTTGATTGTTCGGCGCGCCGGCGCGGGTCAGAACCGCGCCCAGCGTGTCGCCCTTGCGGATGGTTTCAGTGCGCAGACCAGGAGCAGGCGGCTCGACCGGCTTGGCAGGTTCGGCAACGACTTCTTTCGCCGGCGCAGCGGCGACTTTCTTAACACCAGTCTTCGCGGCGGCACTTACAATCGTCGGCGACATGGTTAAAAACAATGCCGAAGCAGAAAGAAGAGCAGTTAAGAAACGAGGGGTCATCGTTGGCCGTGGTGTAGTTGTAATGAGCGGATAAACAGATGAATCGCCGAATGTCTTGATGCATTCCTTGAAAGGCACCGCGAGGATGCGGATCGGCTTCCGCTCTGTCAACTTAAATGACTGTCAAACGGCCAAGTTTTCCGCGGTTTTCCTGTGGTTGAGGGGGCACAGTGTGACCTCTGGGTCACGCCGATAAAGCCAATCTGAGACCTGTGTGTGACAAGGCCCCCAACAGCAGTTGATTTCGTCTGCGGCGCGAAGCATAGATGTATTGCGCCTTCATACCACAAAATATGGCCGTCCCAGGCGCGGACGATTGCCTAAGTCAAGCCTACGGAATTCCGTGTCATGCGGCTGATCGGTCGACGCAGTTTCAGTCTTCTTCTAGCAGGTCTTTTTATTGCCCCCGCCGTGCCGGCTTACGCCAGCGGGGATGAAGAGGCGCAGCCGACTGACGTCAAGCAAACGACCGTCCTGGTCTTTGGCGACAGCATGGCCGACGGCCTGTGGGGCGGCATGACCCGCGCGCTCAGCCGCGATAATTCCTTGAAGCTGCTGCGCCGGGGCAAAAACGGCACCGGCCTTGCCCGGCCCGATGTCTATGATTGGCCCGCCTCCCTGCCGGCGATGCTGGATCAGGAACCGCCGGCAGTCGCCGTCGTCTCTTTCGGTCTCAACGATCGCCAGGACAGTTTCTCCGAAGGTCGCCGCCAGTATTATTATAAGACCGATGCCTGGAAGCAGACCTATGTCGAGCGGATCGAAGCGATCCTGAAGCCGCTGGCCGAGCGTAAGATCAAGACCTATTGGGTGGGGCTGCCGATCATGCGCGACCCCAAGGTTTCGAAGGACGCAGAATATCTCAATGCGATCTTCGCCGAGGTGGTGCCCAAGCATGGCGCGACCTTCTTCCCGCTCTGGGATCTCTCGGTCGACGAGAATCATGAGTATACCAGCCATGGGCGCGGCAGCGACGGGCGCCTGCGGCCGTTCCGCAATGACGACGGCATGCATTTCACCATGGGTGGTTACGATATCTTGGCCCGTGAGCTCTTGAAGACCCTTTCTGTCCAACAGCTCGCTCGCGTGGGCAATTGACCGCTGCACGCCGTCTACACCGGTCGGTCGGTGTCGGAATTGCCGGTGGCCTTGTCACCGGCCTTCTTTTGTTGGCCTCTTGCGCCGAAACCCCCAGCCGCAGCATCCAGCAGCCGATCGGCGAGGCGCCCAAGGCGCCGGCCGTGCCACGCGTGGCCTATTCGGTCTCGCCGCGTCCGACCAAGGTCGAGCCGGTCAAGCGTCAGGGCCCGGGCGGTCCGCTCGATCGGTTCTTCACCCAATTGGATGGGCTGGAGACGCATCGCGTATCGGGACCGGTGACGCTCGTGCAGTTCGGCGACAGCCATACGGCCGGTGATCGTTTCTCCGGCCGCCTGCGCGAGCTTTTCCAGGAACGCTTCGGCAATGCCGGCCGCGGCGTGCTGCCGCCCGGCGCGCCTTTTGGCTATTTCCGCCCGACCGGCGCAACCGTCCAGATGTCGGGTGGTTGGAACGCGACGACGGCCTGGGGCGCCAAATCCGGCCCCGGTCCCTTCGGCATCAGTGGCTTTACCGTCTCGACCAATAAGGCCCGCGAGAGCCTGACCCTGACCTCGACCGATCCGGCCGGCTTTGATAGCGCGGTCATCGAGACCCTGGCCCGCCCCGGTGGCGGTAGTGCCGAGATCCGCATCGATGGCGCGCCGGTCTATACACTGTCGACCCAGGCTGAAAGCTTGCGCGGCGCTCGTCTCGATCTGCCGGTGACCAAGGGCGCGCGCAAGCTCGAACTGACCGCCAAGGGCGATGGCCCGATCGAGGTGATTGGCTGGGGCGTGACCCGCAGTGACCCGGGCATCCTCTATGAAAGCCACGGCACCGTTGGCGCGACCGTCAATCTTCTGGAAAAATGGGACGAGGCACTGGCCTCCTGGCAGCTGGCCGAGCGCGATCCGGCGCTGATCCTGCTGGCGTTTGGCACCAATGAAGGCTTCGGCAATCGCCTGGTCGAGGCCGACTATGAAGCCGCCTTCGAAGGCCGGATCAAATATCTGAAAACCGCTGCCCCCAATGCCGACATCGTCGTCGTCGGCCCACCCGATGCCAATCGGGTCGCGAGCCTCAAGGGTTGCACGGCCGCCCGGGCCAAGGGCTGGGCTGCCAGCGAGCGCACCTGCGCCTGGGTCACGCCGCCCAATGTCGCCGTCGTGCGCGCGATCCAGAAGAAGGTGGCCGAACGTCAAGGCCTGCGCTTCTGGGATTGGTCGCTGGTCATGGGCGGCGCCGGTGGCGCCCAGCGCTGGGCCGAAGCCACCCCGCCGCTCGTCCATACCGACCGTGTGCATCAAAAGCCCGAAGGCTATGCCAAATCGGCAGAGGTTCTGTTTGAATCGCTGATGGCGGATTATGCCGCCTGGAAAAGCCGCCCGCTGGCAGCCTTGCCGAACTAGGGCGTCCGCCTCTCTCTTATAGATAGATCGTTGCGCCTACGATGCTGTTCCCGACCCTGACCTACGCCTTGTTCTTCATTGCTGTCTTCGCCGGGGTCTGGGCGCTGGGAGATCGCAATCGCGCCCGCAAGGCTTTGCTGGTGGCGGTCTCTTACTTCTTCTATGCGCAGTGGGACGCGCGTTTCTGTCTGCTGCTGCTGGCCAGCACGCTTGCGAACTATGGCTTTGGCCTTGCGGTTGGGGCGGCTTCGGATCGAACCAAGAAGCATTGGGTTGCGGCTGCTGTCGCAGTGAACCTCTGCGTTCTGGGTTTCTTCAAATATTATAACTTCTTCGTCGAGAGCGCGAACGACCTCTTCTTCCAGCTGGGGTTGGTGCGGGAACTACCGTTCCTGGAGATCGTGCTGCCGGTCGGCATCAGTTTCTTCACCTTCCACGGCATCAGCTACATCGTGGATATCTATCGCGGGAAGATCGCGCCCGCCCGCGATCCGCTCGACATCCTGCTTTATATCTCCTTCTTTCCGCAGCTGGTGGCCGGGCCGATCGTGCGGGCGTCCTTCTTCTTGCCGCAGCTTGCCAAGGCGCCGTCGCCGATCTTGGATCAGGTGCCGCGCGCCTTAGGCTTGATCCTGGTCGGTCTCTTCAAGAAGACGGTGGTGGCGAATTATCTCGCGACCGATCTGGTCGATCCGGTGTTCGTCGATCCCGCCAGTGCCGGCACGCTAGATCTCTGGATGGCACTCTATGGCTATGCCGTGCAGATCTATTGCGACTTCTCGGCCTATAGCGACATGGCGATCGGCTTTGCCCTGCTGCTGGGCTACCGCTTCCCGGATAATTTCGATCGGCCCTATGCCGCGACCAGCCTGCAGGACTTCTGGCGCCGCTGGCACATCTCGCTCTCCAGCTGGCTGCGCGACTATCTCTATATTCCTTTAGGCGGTAGCCGGGGCGGCACTATTCTAACCTACCGTAATTTGGCGCTGACCATGGTGCTGGGCGGTCTCTGGCACGGCGCCTCCTGGACCTTCATTCTCTGGGGCTCGATCCATGGCGTGGGGCTGGCGATCGAACGCGCGCTGTTCGGCGACCGGCAGATCGGTCGCTGGGGCCGTCTGATCGGCTGGTTCGCGACCTTCCATATCGTGTGTCTCGCCTGGGTGCTGTTCCGCTCCCAGACGATGGAGGGGGCGCTCGGGTTCCTCGGCGGTCTCACCGGCAATGGCGGCGAGCGTCTCTATAGTACGCCGTTCCTGATCAGCCTGATTGTGCTCAGCCTGGCGGCCCAGGTCGGGCCGCGGGAATGGGTGCAGACTAAGGTGGGCCGGATCGGCACACTCTCCTGGCCGGTGCTGGGTCTGCTGGTCGGCATCGCCTTAGCGGTGATCGATGCTTTGGGCCCCGAAGGGGTCGCCCCCTTCATCTATTTCCAGTTCTGATCAAGGAGCGCGCTGCCATGACCCCTCGCACTCTCCTTTATAGCTTCCTCCTCGCGGCTCTCGCGCTTGGCATCTTAAATAGCCATGGCCTCGTGCGTTGGTCGCGCGATGTGCATCCGGCCTGGCTGGCCGACCGGTTACTGCCATTGGCCGAAGCCTGGGACGGGGCGATGATCGCCATTGGCGCCGACCGTTCCTATATATACGTGCGTAACACACTCGGAGCCCTGCGCTAGGGATACGAGTCGTATCAGTGGTTTGAGTGAGTTTTCAAAAAAGATGTGTGAGGTTTGTTTTTCCCTTTGACTCGGGTGAGTGTGGGGCCTATAACCCCGCTCACGCCGCGA